>SAMEA3387452__coassemble_5438_pt1 | contig 3574 bp, 4 predicted proteins | sample SAMEA3387452__metabat2_high_PE_017 | metagenome-assembled genome bin SAMEA3387452 (sample SAMEA3387452) | Felis catus | biome: Faeces | place: United Kingdom | collected 2012 | reverse complement strand
TGCAACATTATAAAAACTTTCCGCCCTAAGAAAATAACCCCACTTTTCCTTCCGATAACCTTTGGAAATTCTTATCGCATCACACAACTCTGAATGTGTATCATGCGTAGAAAAAGCATAATTCTTTGTTCCACCCTCGGGATTAAAACCATGTGCTACGGCAAGTGCCTCCAATAAAGTTGATTTACCACTGCCATTTTCTCCGACAAAAAAGGTGATTGCTTTGTTGAAATCAAGTTTTTGAATTCCCTTAAAAGCCTTAATTCTCTTTAAATAACTATCGTTATCAATTCTATTCCAATCAAATATTATCCCTTGTAAAAATTGATCATTCATCTAATCACCTTTCTGTAAAAGACAATTTCTAATCCACCAATCCTTCGCTCTAAAGAACTCGATCAACTGAAAATTGTCACTCTGATTTTCGCCAAAACAATCCTTCTGAGGTTGCAATTTTCTCAAACAACATACACATTTCTTCATCTGGATTATAAATACTCATATTTAAACAATCCCATCCAAACTGGAGAAGCGCATCTTTACTTGTAAATAATATATTTACATCTCCAGAATGATTTTCCAGTATAGTATCAATGATTTTTGTTACTTGCTCAGGGGTAGGCTGTTCAACCCATTTGCCCCATTGAACCGATACAGGATAGTAACACATTGCTTTTAAAATAACGCCAACAAATCTATCCCTTAACCCACAGCAATCATAGTGGTTGAGTAGATAAGTTTCTACTTTAAAAAACTGGCCGTCACAATTCATGGGTACTTGTTTAGGAAGAAAATCCATTATGTAGCAAGGGGTTTCCAAAAGTTTGTCAATTATGTCCACTGAATCACGCTCCTTTAACAATCCCGATTTTTCTTCACTTTATTTTACCATAGTGTTTTCTAAAGTGCTATTTCAATATATACAAAAATGTAAATGAACGATCTTATCGCCCTTTCATACTTATGCATATACCATATTTTTCAATACAATTTCTTCTGCACTGAATTTTATATTATTCATCAATCTGACCCACATCATCTAATCTTATCTCTTTAAGTTATCATTCACACCCTGTTTTTTTACCATCTGTTCTGTAAGCATTTCCACCTGATTTCTGGCTTCTTGATCAATCTGATTCAAGTGTTCCGTCAGCTTTCCAATCAATAACAAATACTGATATCTTGCTGATCTGTATTTTTTAAGAACTGTTTTCGTAACATCCGCTGATGTACCTTTTCGGTAAGAACAGTATGCCTGATGTAGATAATCTGCTTACATCGTTCTATCAGCTTGATGATGAATCCAGACAGGAAGTTGTGGAAACTATCCGTCTGAAACTGCAATATCATCGTGATCCAGAACGTGCTGAACAGATTAAACAGATTAAAGGCTGGTAAAAAAATTACTCCTGTGAATAGCAAACATTCGCAGGAGTTTCTTTTTGGCACCGTTTTGGCACCGGAGAATACTCAAACCGATTCTCTTCTGTAGATACTAGATACTTCTCTACCAACTTTATATTGCACCGGTAATTTTTAACTGTTATAATCGAAACATGGGTGCTACCATAACGGTAGGCGGTTAGTCCTTCTCCAGAGGGACTGTGACCCTCTGATTACATAGAAACCTGTAAAGGAATCCAGTGGAAAGGAGGGCTAAGCCAATGAGTATTATTGACTTCATAGCAGTAGTGAGCTTCGGCTTAACCTGCTTTAGTATCGGATATACATTAGGCAAAGATAATCATAAACCACAAAAATAACCGCCCTGGTCTGGTAAACTAAGCGGTTATCTTTGATGATATTCTAAATAGTAAAACGGACTAACCGTCTATCGGTAGCACTCTTTTTCTATAATCATATTATCACGCATCTGTGAAAATGTCAAAAAGTTCTTTTTCCATAGTATGTAATACGAATTTGAAAATACTTATAAGCCGAAAAAATACACCAGTACCAGCTTGATCACAGCAGCTCCACCAAAAGCTACAACTGCAGTTACAACTAATTGCATAGGTTTTGGGAAATTTTCGAACACAAAAACTTTCCTACTCTTGCTCCGCACCTTGCTTAAAGATCCTGTCGTAAATGCTGCCATCATTATGACTGACACAGATACCAAGGTCTCACAATAGCCGGCAAGCTTTCCTAACACATCATTATACATATATGCACCTGTTTCATGCAGAATCCAGTATAGAACCAATGCACAAACTCCCATGACACTTTGGAGCTTCATTTCCTTAAAAATCTTTTCTTTCTCTGTAGTTGCATAATCTGACATTGTTTTAGCAATTTTTCTTTCTTCTTCGTTCATCATCTCGCTTTTCCTTTCTCCACTGATAATCTCAGGAATGCTGGTATCATAATAATCTGCAATATCCACAAGAATACTGATATCCGGCATATTGTTTCCGGTTTCCCATCTGGATACGGTCCTTCCAGAGACATTTAATATTTCTGCCAACTGCTCCTGTGTAATGCCTTTTTCTTTGCGAAGTTTTTTTAAAAAATTCCCGATTTTTACTTGGTCCACCTCAACTCCTCCTTTCATCATCAAATATAGAAGCTGTTATCTGCAAATAACACGACACAAAGCGAGAAATGTCGTATTTTCACTAATAGACACAGTTGTCTATGCGTTTTTCATTTTTTCAATTATACAAACTGGAATTATCTTGCAGCTTATAACCTATCATTAGGGGTTAGCAAATACTTTTCTAGCCAATCATATTTGTTTTTTATAGATTTCTGCATTTCTTCTGTTTCTCTTGTTTTGTTTCTTTCTGTATCACATAATTGAAGAGCCGTTTCTATAACATTCATATATTCCATTTGATCCATACCTAATTTTCCACTGTTTAAATAATTTAAATATATGAAATCATCCATATCGCGGCACAAAATTTTACCATTAAACATTTTTCGTTCAGGATTACTGCGATATTTGTTTTCATTAAATTCAAATAAATTTTCTGCGTATTCAGGATCTATAATAATTCTAGGAAATATCGCTTGTTTTGATTCTAGAAAATAAGCACGATTCATTGCTGGACCAAACCAAATATTCTTTTCATTATCATAAAATAAATCGCCATACGTAATGGCACCACGAGCAATAAATCCATTCTTTAAAAATTCATATAACACTTTTTCGGTGTTATAGCATGCTATTCCCATTAATTCATACATATCTTTTCGACTATCTTCAATATCATCTTTATAGTCATAAATAATGTAGGCACAATCTGAAAAAATATGTGTCTCCCTTTTATAAACAGTCCATGAATGATTATTATCCAGTTTTTTTTCTCGCTCTACCATCCGGCTAAAAACGCTCATAACATTATACCATTCATCAAAATTTACTCTGCTCTGTGAACCTAGGATATCTATGAATATGACCACTACTTTTCTAAATTTTTTCTCCATATAGCCACCTCTTGTAAAATATATATTATATTTTATAATTTTTCTCCACATCTTCCAATTTTCATTTCCACCAATCGGAAGTTAGCTATTTTTTCATTCCTTGCTTTGTAAATTGCTTATGCAACATAAATTCTGTCGGAAT
>SAMEA3387452__coassemble_4622_pt1 | contig 4655 bp, 3 predicted proteins | sample SAMEA3387452__metabat2_high_PE_017 | metagenome-assembled genome bin SAMEA3387452 (sample SAMEA3387452) | Felis catus | biome: Faeces | place: United Kingdom | collected 2012 | reverse complement strand
GAGGCATATACATGAGTTTAGTACCTTATGTCATTGAACAGACAAGCCGTGGAGAGCGCTCCTACGATATCTATTCAAGATTATTAAAAGACAGAATTATATTTTTAGGGGAAGAAGTAACAGACGCGTCCGCGAGTGTGATCGTAGCACAGTTATTATTCCTTGAAGCAGAGGATCCGGAGAAAGATATTCATCTGTATATCAACAGTCCGGGAGGCTCTGTAACAGCAGGTATGGCAATTTATGATACCATGCAGTATATCAAATGTGATATCGAGACAATCTGTATTGGTATGGCTGCAAGCATGGGTTCATTCCTTCTCTCCGGTGGAACTAAAGGAAAGAGACTTGCACTCCCGAATGCGGAGATTATGATCCATCAGCCATCCGGTGGTGCGCAGGGACAGGCTACAGAGATTCAGATTGCGGCTGATCATATTTTGAAAACACGCCAGAAACTGAATCAGATCCTTGCAGAGAATACAGGACAGCCGTTAGAAGTCATCAGCCGGGACACAGACCGTGATAACTTTATGTCGGCTGAGGAAGCAAAGGAGTATGGTCTGATCGACGAGGTAATTACACGTCGCTAAGACGGTTCTCCGGGATATGAGGTGAGAAAATGGCAGGAAGAAACGATGATCAGGTGAGATGCTCGTTTTGTAATAAGACACAGTCGCAGGTGCGTAAGCTGATCGCAGGACCGGAAGGCGTATATATCTGTGATGACTGTGTTGAAGTGTGCGCAGAGATTATCGAGGAGGAGATGAATCCGGACAGTAATGCCGGATGGAATCCGTTCTCAGATATCAATCTGTTAAAGCCAGAAGAAATCAAAGCATTTCTTGATGAGTACGTGATCGGTCAGGAAGAAGCAAAGAAGGTTCTTTCCGTAGCAGTTTATAATCATTATAAGCGGATTATGGCAGGAAGAGACGGTGTGGAGCTTTCAAAGAGTAACATTCTGATGCTTGGACCTACTGGTTGTGGCAAGACGCTTCTGGCACAGTCGCTTGCAAAGATCCTGAATGTTCCATTTGCAATTGCGGATGCAACTGCACTTACAGAAGCCGGTTATGTCGGTGAAGATGTTGAGAACATTCTGCTTAAGATCATCCAGGCAGCAGATGGCGATATTGAGCGCGCAGAATATGGAATTATATATATTGATGAGATTGATAAGATTACTAGAAAATCCGAGAACCCATCAATTACAAGAGACGTATCCGGAGAAGGTGTACAGCAGGCATTGTTGAAGATTATTGAAGGAACCGTGGCAAGTGTTCCGCCACAGGGCGGACGAAAACATCCACATCAGGAACTGATCCAGATCGACACTACGAATATTTTGTTTATCTGTGGTGGCGCGTTTGAAGGAATTGAGAAGATCATTGAGAAACGTATCGATCAGAAATCTATTGGTTTCAATGTAGAGATTGCAGAGAAGCATGAAGATGACGTGGATCGTCTGCTGAAACAGGTCCTTCCACAGGATCTTGTAAAATTCGGATTGATTCCGGAGCTGGTCGGACGTGTGCCGGTGAATGTAACACTGGAGATGTTAGACCGTGATGCGTTAATATCTATTTTAACAGAACCAAAGAATGCAATTGTGAAACAATATCAGAAGATGCTGGAATTTGATGGTGTGGATCTTACATTTGATAAGGCTGCGCTTGAAGAGATAGCTGAGACGTCACTTAAGAGAAGAACAGGTGCCAGGGGACTCCGTGCAATTATGGAGAACATCATGATGGATATTATGTATAAAGCACCTTCCGATGAGACGTTGAAGACATGCAGGATTACGAAAGATGTAGTAAAAGGCATTGGTGAACCTGTATGTGAGCATGAGATGATAAGTTCAGAGAGTGCGTAATTATGGGGCGGGTACAGGTAATTGTGCCCGCCTGCTTTTATATATTAGCCGGAGAAGCTTTTCAACTTTGTATGAGAAGGGCCGGAGAAGCTTTCAGTTTTATAAGAAAAGCACGAAAGAGATCCAAGAAGATAAAACAGGAGAGTATATATGGAAAATGAAAGAATAAGTCTGCCTGTTGTGGCACTGCGTGGAATGACGATCCTGCCGGAGATGGTGGCACATTTTGATGTGAGCCGTGAGAAATCACTGCAGGCAATTGATCAGGCTATGACAGAAGGAGAGAAGATTTTCCTGACAGGGCAGTATGAGATAGAGACAGAAGATCCGGATGTGACAGATATACACAGAATCGGATGTATTGCAACAATCAAGCAGATTGTGAAGCTTCCGAAGAAGATCAGCCGTGTTCTGGTAAGCGGAGAGCAGAGAGCAGAACTCATTGATCTGGAGTTTAAAGAGCCATATCTGCGCGGAACGGTTGCAGTGCGAGAGGATGTGGATACTTCATGGGAAGATACCGGAGCAGAACAGTCACCGCTCAATCTGGAAGCAATGGTGCAGGGACTCCGGGATATTTTCAAAGAATACATGGCAAAAAATCCAAAGATTGCGAAGGAATTTTCAGATCAGATCGATCAGATCACAAATCTTAAGAAAATGGTAAATGTGATCAATGCCAATGTTCCGATGTCTTATCCGGAATATCAGGAATTTCTGGAAGAAACGAATCTTATGAAACGGTATGACAAACTTGCCTATAAGCTTGTGAATGAGATTCAGGTACTTAATATTAAAGAAGAATTACAGGAAAAGATTAAAGAACGTGTGGATAAAAACCAGCGGGAATATATTCTGCGTGAAGAACTCAAACTGATTCGTGAAGAACTTGGAGATGAAAATCAGTTATCGGATGCGGATGAATTTCAGCAGAAGTGTGATGCGCTGGAGGCACCGGATGAAGTAAAAGAGAAGATTTCCAAAGAGATACGGAGATTCCGTAATTCCATGAATAATCCGGCAGAGTCGGGAGTTATCCGTACTTATATCGAAACGATGCTGGATATGCCGTGGGATCATATGTGTAAAGAACACAAAGATATTGCATATGCCAAAAAGATTCTGGACGAAGATCATTATGGACTGGACAAAGTAAAGGAACGTGTGCTTGAATTTCTGGCGGTACGCGCTCTGACGAAGAACACAGATGCACCAATCCTTTGCCTGGTTGGACCTCCGGGAACCGGTAAGACATCCATCGCAAAATCACTGGCGCATGCTTTGAAGAAGCCGTATGTGCGTATTTCACTCGGAGGCGTACGAGATGAGGCAGAGATCCGCGGTCACAGAAAAACTTATGTCGGAGCGATGCCGGGAAGAATTGCAGCGGCTGTGAAGAACGCCGGAGTGAAGAACCCACTGCTCCTTCTGGATGAGATCGACAAAGTCAGCAATGATTATAAAGGGGATACATTTTCAGCACTTCTGGAAGTACTGGATGCGGAGCAGAACAAGAATTTCAGAGATCATTACCTGGAGGTTCCGCTGGATCTTTCGGAAGTATTATTCGTGACAACAGCGAATACATTACAGACGATTCCAAGACCGCTTTTAGATCGTATGGAAGTGATTGAGATCAGCAGTTATACGGAAAATGAAAAACTTCATATTGCAAGAGAACACCTGATCCCGAAACAGCTGAAAAAGCACGGTTTAAAAGAAAAACAACTGTCGATCAGCAAGAAAGCTCTGTGGAAGATTGCAAGAAATTATACAAAAGAAGCCGGAGTCAGGCAGATGGAACGTAAAATTGCTGATATCTGCCGCAAAACAGCAAGAGAGATTTTGGAAGATAAGAAGAAAGCCGTACGCGTGACAGAAAGGAATCTGGAACATTATCTCGGAAGAGAGCTGTTCAGCTATCAGATGAAAAATGACAAGGATGAAGTTGGTATTGTGCGGGGACTTGCATGGACAAGTGTTGGCGGCGATACGCTTCAGATTGAAGTAAATGTCATGCCGGGAGAAGGCGAAATCCTGCTGACCGGTCAGCTCGGAGATGTGATGAAAGAATCCGCGCGTACAGGTATCAGTTATATCCGCTCCGTCAGCTCGGAGCATAAGATTGATGAGAAATTTTTCAAAGAGCATGATATTCATATACATATACCGGAAGGTGCAGTGCCAAAAGATGGTCCGTCGGCGGGAATTACAATGGCAACAGCAATCTTTTCGGCTGTTACAGGGAAAAAAGTCCGTGCAGATCTGGCAATGACCGGAGAAATTACGCTGCGTGGAAGGGTTCTTCCAATCGGAGGTCTGAAAGAAAAGCTTCTCGCTGCTAAAAATGCGGGAATCCTGACAGTTCTTGTTCCAAAGGAAAATAAAGCGGATGTAGAAGAGATATCAACAGAGATTACAAAAGGACTGGAGATCATTCCGGTTTCTCATATGGATGAAGTATTGAAGCTTGCATTAAAGCGTTAAAAGGGGGAAAAGAATATGGTTATAAGAAGCCTGAATCTGGAAACAGTATGTGGAATTACAAGTGTTCTGCCAAAGAATACAAAACCGGAGATCGCATTTGCGGGAAAATCAAATGTAGGAAAATCATCGCTGATTAATGCGTTGATGAACCGGAAATCTTATGCAAGAATTTCAGCGACTCCGGGTAAGACACAGACGATTAATTATTATAGTATTAATGATGAAATGTATCTTGTTGACCTTCCGGGTTATGGATACGCAAAAGTGTCTGAACAGGAAAAAATTAAAT
>SAMEA3387452__coassemble_4609_pt1 | contig 4673 bp, 4 predicted proteins | sample SAMEA3387452__metabat2_high_PE_017 | metagenome-assembled genome bin SAMEA3387452 (sample SAMEA3387452) | Felis catus | biome: Faeces | place: United Kingdom | collected 2012 | reverse complement strand
ATACTAATCGGTCGAGGGCATGACCAAGCAAGGTGATAGGTAAAGGATGAAGAATATTTCTTGTATGCAGTTTTGAAGGTATATAAAAGTAAGGAGATCAACGATTGTTGGTCTTTTTTTTGTTATGGCGAGGAGAAAATTATCTGCTCGATTACAAATCTCCTATTCAAATCTCAAACTATGATAGGGATAAGTTATAGAAAGAAATTATAGAAATCAATAACTTATCCGTATTTGTGAGCATGCTTGATCATATTAAAATGTAAGAAAGATTTAGGCAGAATGAAAGGAGATTACGAGAGTATTGAGGAAGATATGAAAAAGATATTAGCTGAATCACTGATTTACGAGATCCTATCTGTAGTGGAAGAAATACCGGAAGGAAAGGTAGCATCCTATGGACAGATCGCCGCCCTGATCGGACGGGAAAAGAATGCAAGACTGGTTGGAAAAGTGCTAAGCGAGGCGGGGGATTACGGAGATTATCCGTGTCACAGAGTGGTAAAACATGCAGGAAGGACAGCTCCGGGCTGGCATATGCAGAGAGCTTCTGGAAGAAGTAGGTGTTATTTCCAAGAAAAATGGATACATAGACATGCGGAAATGTAAGTGGAATCTGGAAGAGTAAAAAGCTTCAGTGTAAACGCATCCGAATTCTGTAAAACTTGCAGTTTTCGGGAAAATAGGTTATAATACATAAATTGGTTCGATAACAAGAGATTTTAAAAGGATGAATTTTATGAAAAGAAGTAGAAAACAACATATTCGATGCGGAGTTGCATTAGCATGTGCATTAATGACTGCCGTACCGAGTATACCGGTACAGGCTTCAGAAGTTAACAATCTTGCAAATAAGACAAGTAATCTTAAAAATCAGTTGGATGGACTGAACCAGGATTTGGTAGCGATCAGTGATAAGATATCAGCTACACAGAAGAAGATCGATCAGTCGGATAATGAAGTGTACAGACTGGAAGCATCATTGAAGATTTCTTATAACAATGAAGAGAAGCAGTATGAGAACATGAAGACTCGTATTAAGTATATGTATGAGAATGGTTCTTCTACTATGCTTACGTTACTTCTGAAAGCTGACAGTATGGCTGATTTCCTTAATAAAGCCGATTTCATAGAGAATGTTACAGAGTATGACCGTAACATGCTCGAGAACATAGTTAAGGTGCGTAAGGGAATCGAAAAGCAGGAAAAAGATTTGAAGAAACAACAACAGGAACTGTCAGATCTCAAGAGTCAGATGGACAGCGAAGAACAGCAGTTAAAAAACAAAGCAGATGCGACATCGACGGATCTGAATGATTTTAATAAGAAGCTTAAGGCCGCACGTGCGGAGCAGGCAAGACAGGAAGAACTTAAGAAGAAGCAGGCACAGCAGACAAAGACTGCGAAGAAGTCTACTTCAAAGAAATCCAGCACGAAAAAACACAATAAAAAACCTTCGTCTAATAACAGCGGTAATACCGGAGGAAATACGACAGGCGGTTCCGGAGTTCGTCATGGCAATTATATTATCCCATCCGGCGGTCTGACGCCGCAGAAGGGGCGTATAACGTACAATGGACATACAGAGACATATTATTCCCAGCGTGTTCTTCCAGGCGGTGGATTAGGCATTCCTGGACGTCATATTGCAAGTGACGGAACGATTCGTGACTCAGGCAATTATATTGTTTTAGCAAGTGATGATTATCCGAAAGGAACGGTTGTACAAACGTCTCTGGGACCTGGTAAAGTATACGATACTGGAAGTGGAAGAGGAAACATCGATCTTTATACAGACTGGTAAATGAAATAACGACGGAGAAAAGGACTGTCGTACACTAAGCTGCTCCCCGTCAAGTAGACAATTGAAAAAATATAAATTTTTCCTGCCAGTAGAAATTTATCTGCTGGCAGTTTTTATGCAGCTTGCAAGTAAATTTCGTGTTTTTTCATTGGTGTTAAAATTCCGAGATTCCTTTGTAAGCGTTTATTGTTATAGTAATCTATATAATCTTCAATCATTTTTACGAGAGTACCTCTATCAGTGAATCGCTTTCCATAGATTCATAGTTTCGAATCCATTGTTGGACAGATGCGAGACTTACATCAAACATATAGGCAATTCGCCGTTGGCTTTCTTTTCCATCCAGATATAGATTTACAGCATATATCTTATCCTCAACAGATACTTTTCCGTTTTATTTTTTCCCTGACAGTCTTTTCATTTATTTCTACATATTCCGCAACACCTTTATCATATCGTTTTCACTTCATTTTTTGAATAACAGAGTGGAAAATGTTTCAATTTTCTTTTTTGTTTCTACGGAAATTCAATATTTCTTTTTATTTTTTGCAAGAACGCATTGACGAAACGTCAAAATATGGTAAAATAATAAAAGTCTACAAAAATTATAACGGAGGGCATGACAATGATACCATATAAAGAATTATCAAAAGAAGAGTTATTAGAAATAAAATCCGATCTCGACGCACAATTTGAAGCAATCAAAGCAAAAGGATTAAATCTTGACATGTCCAGAGGAAAACCTTCCACCGAACAGTTAAATCTTTCCATGGAAATGATGGATGTTCTGACAAGTGAATCTGATCTTGTCTGTGAAGAAGGTGTTGATTGCCGTAACTACGGTGTTTTGGATGGAATTAAAGAAGCCAAACAGCTTCTTGCTGATATGATGGAAGTACCAAAAGACAATATTGTTATCTTTGGTAATTCCAGCCTGAATATTATGTATGATACCATTGCACGTTCCATGACACATGGCGTGATGGGCAGTACACCATGGTGCAAACTTGATAAAGTAAAATTCCTCTGTCCGGTTCCTGGATACGACAGACATTTTGCTATCACGGAATATTTTGGAATCGAAATGATCAATATCCCAATGACTCCAACCGGTCCTGATATGGATCTTGTTGAAAAATATGTAAATAATGATCCTGCCGTAAAGGGTATCTGGTGTGTACCAAAATACTCCAACCCGCAGGGTATCACATATTCAGATGTAACAGTACACCGTTTTGCAGCATTAAAACCGGCTGCTGAAGATTTCCGTATTTTCTGGGACAATGCATACGGAATCCATCATTTATATGAAGATAAGCAGGATTACCTGCTTGAGATTCTGATGGAGTGTAAGAAAGAGGGCAACCCGGATATGGTTTACAAGTTCTCTTCTACTTCCAAGATCAGCTTTCCAGGTTCCGGTATCGGTGCTATTGCCGCATCGGATGCAAACCTCGAAGACATCCGTAAGCAGATGCGTATCCAGACAATCGGTCATGACAAGCTTAACCAATTAAGACATGCAAGATATTTTAAAGATATCCATGGTATGGTTCAGCATATGAAACGCCATGCAGATATCCTTAGGCCAAAATTTGACATGGTTTTGTCTTCTCTTGATCGCGAATTATCCGGTCTTGGAATCGGAAGCTGGATGGCTCCACGTGGCGGTTACTTCATTTCCTTTGATTCTATGGAAGGATGTGCCAAAGCTATCGTTGCCAAGGCAAAAGAAGCAGGTCTGGTCATGACAAATGCCGGTGCAACTTTCCCTTATGGAAAAGATCCGAAAGACAGCAATATCCGTATTGCTCCGTCTTATCCGACAGTAGAAGAATTGAAAACGGCATGCGAGATCTTTACTCTTAGTGTAAAACTCGTCAGTATCGATAAACTTCTCTCTAATATACTGGGTATCTAATTTTTGATATTGTGTCGTTCTTAAACAGGAGGCTGATCAACTAATGATTAGTCTCCTGTTCAATATATGTAAAAAAGAACCATCGCACTTTAGTGTGATATGCTGTAAATCTATATCTGGATGGAAAAGAAAGCCAACGGTGAATTACCGATATGCTTGATGTAAGTCTCGCATCTGTCCAACAATGGATTCGAAACTATGAATCTATGGGAGCAAATAAAGTCGATAAAGTGATGAAAAATAGTTTAAAGGAAAACACATGTATCTTATTTCTATTTATTTTGACGAGAAAACAAATAAAATATTGCAGCGGTATATAGACAGAATTGCAGAAAAATCAGGCAATTATTTTATGATTGAGAATAAAGTACCGCCACATATGACAATTGCTTCGATTGAGGCGAGAAATGTGAATGTTTTGAAGCCGGCATTTGAAGATTTGAATGGAAAATTGTGTGCAGGGAACATGAAGGTTGTTTCGATTGGACAGCTGTTTCCGTATGTACTGTATGCAACGCCTGTGATGAATCAGAAGCTGTTTGATCTGTCTGGGGAAATATATAAAGCATTTTGTGATATTCCCGAGACAACGTTGAGTGAATATTATAAGCCTTTTTCATGGCTGCCACATATAACTCTTGGAAAAACATTGGATAAAGTGCAGATGCAGAAGGCATTTCAGACGATGCAGGAAAAATTCATACCATTTACAGCACGATTTGGAGAGATTGGTTTGGCAAAAGTAAATCCACATGAAGATGTAACTAAGTTTACATTATTATAAAAACTATTTCACAATTGAAAAATCTTGACTTCACAGCTGTAAAGGATAATCAAAGTTCAAGAGGGTCTGGAATAATTCCAGGCCCTCTTGAATGTTAATGAAACGAATTAAAAGCTCTGTTCTTTCATGAGTGAAAGTCTGTATACACGTCTGCCGGTTTCTTC
>SAMEA3387452__coassemble_4458_pt1 | contig 4945 bp, 1 predicted proteins | sample SAMEA3387452__metabat2_high_PE_017 | metagenome-assembled genome bin SAMEA3387452 (sample SAMEA3387452) | Felis catus | biome: Faeces | place: United Kingdom | collected 2012 | reverse complement strand
CAGATACAACATGGACGCAACCGCATCTACGCGAAGACCGTCTATATGGAAGTATTCCACCCAGAACAGCGCATTGGCAATCAGGAAGTTCCGCACTTCATTCTTTCCATAATTGAAAATCTTCGTTCCCCAGTCCGGATGTTCTCCCATCCTCGGATCTGCATATTCAAACGTTGGGGTTCCATCAAAATCAGCAAGTCCGTGTGCATCTTTCGGAAAATGTGCCGGCACCCAGTCAAGAATGATACCGATATTATGCTGATGCAGATGGTTGACCATCCATGCAAAATCCTGCGGGGTTCCATATCTGGAAGTTGGTGCATAATATCCTGTCACCTGATATCCCCATGAACCGTCAAACGGATGCTCCGCAATACCAATCAGCTCCACATGCGTATAACCCATGTCTTTTACATATTTGACTATCTCTTTACCAAAATCCCGGTATGTATAAAATCCATCGTCCTCACACCCCGGATGTTTCTTCCACGAACCGATATGCGCTTCATACACAGACACTGGTTCTTTCTTATGATCCCAGTCTTCCCTGCGCTTCATCCACTGCGTATCTGACCATTTCAGCTCACTGATATCATGCACTCTCGATGCAGTTCCCGGTCGTAACTCTGCATAGTTTGCAAATGGATCTGCCTTAAAAATGTAGTCTCCCGTATAAGTCTCAATACAATACTTATACATCATATCTTCCTGTACCTTTGGTATAAAGCACGTATAAATTCCCAACGGCTCTTCCCGCTTCATCGGATTCGCCTGTGTATCCCATTCGTTAAATTCACCGACAACGGATACCGACTTCGCATGTGGTGCCCACACAGCAAAATACACACCCTGGCGGTGTCCATCCTTTACTCGGTGCGATCCTAGCTTCTTATATATCTCGTAATGGTTCCCCTGTCCAAAAAGATACTGATCCAGCTCCCCGATCTCATATGTTTTTTTCTTTCTTTCAGCCATAATTCCACCTTCCCATACTCTTATGGTAATATATTTATTATACGTTAGAACAAGGTAAAAAGAAAGAGTTTTGACAAACATTATCTGTCAAAACTCTTTTTTCTCATTTATAGTTTGAATTTATTTTTATTATCAAACTAAATTCTGAAATCCTCTTCTTTAAGGATGATCCGGTCTGCGTGATCCGTTCCTTTTCCAAAGACTCTTCTTGCAAGATGTTTTACATTTGCTTTCTGTGAATGAGCGATTGCTTCATCCATAATCTCTTTAACCTCGGCAACTGTTACGGCATGATCCTCTCTCTGCATTACATCGATTCGGCTGTACAATGCAAGGATTCCCATTTCATCCAGTTTATATCCATTTTCCTTCGCATATGTCTGACCGAATGTTACCAGCTCATCATTGATAAATACCGGCAGCTCCAGTTTTGAAGTAAACTTGCGTTTGAAATCCGGATTAGCTGTCATAATACGTTCCAGTGGTTTTCTCTGATCTTCCAGTACAAACAGCATCTCTCCTGTCTTTCTTTCCATCAGATAGCTTAACTCTTCTACTGTTCTGGAATTTAACTTACCGGCTTTTTCGATAATGATCGCTCCACCGCGGAGTTTCTGGATAATATTGGATAACTCTTTCTTATTCAGTGACTCTCCTGTTACAATTGCAACTTTACCCTGTTTCAGGTTACGCTGTTTCTGGATTGCTTTTACAATATCAACAGCAAGAACTGTCTTACCAGATCCTTTTCTTCCGATAACCATAAGGTTTCCTGTCTTGGAAGTTCCTTCTCTCTGTGCACGGCGGTCATTATCCAGAACTTCTACAATCTGCTCACTCATACCTCTGACTGGTACAAAGTAAGAGAATAACTTCTTCTGTTCTTCTGTAAGTCCGGCTTTCAGACCAATCTCACTTGTTGCATTTAAGTCATAACGACCGGTTACTACAAATCCTGTATCAAACGGAACTCCGCCACCTTTAGACTTCTTGATACGTTTCTGTATCTCTGCCTCTGAAGGCTCCTCGATCTCAAGCGCTTCACCGAGATCTGTATCATCATCTTTGTCATCATTGAAGAAATCATCCAGATCAAAGTCTTCTTCTTCAGCTTCTTCATAAGAAACCTCTTCCGGCTCATCTTCTGCAGATACTTCTTCCGGCTCTGCAAAATCTTCCTCTGCGAAATCTCCTTCTACAAAATCTTCTTCCTCCGCGGATGCTTCTTCAAAATCTGCTTCATCAAAATCGGCTTCATCAAAGTCTTCCTCTGTGAAATCTCCTTCAGCAAAATCAGCCTCATCAAAATCTTCGCCGTCTTCTGCGAAATCCTCTTCATCAAAGCCTTCCTCTGTGAAATCTCCTTCGTCAAAATCAACCTCATCAAAATCTTCGCCGTCTTCTGCGAAATCCTCTTCGTCAAAGTCTTCCTCGCCGAAATCTTCTTCGTCAAAATCAGCCTCATCGAAGTCTTCTACATATTCTTCTTCATTGTAGTCATCCTCAATAAAATCATCACCGTCGAAGTCATCTTCTGCTCCACCAAATACTGCATCTTCCAGATCTTCTTCATCATCCAGATCTTCATCCAGTACAATTTTTGAAGTCTTAGGTGTTGCTGCTCTGCTTTCAAGCTGCTCTACCAAATCTAAAATATCGTCTGGCAGACGCTGTGTATTTTTCTTTTCTTCTGTAACTTTCTCGTCCGGCTTACCCATTGTCTGCTGTTTTGCAAGTCGTTCTGCTGCCTTTTTGGCTGCTTCCTGGATAGCGGCTTCTTTTTCAGCTTCTTTTCTGGCTCTTTCTTCTTCAGCCTTTCTTCTTGCTTCTTCCTCAGCACGCTTTCTTGCTGCTTCTTCTTCAGCCTTTCTTCTCGCTTCTTCCTCGGCTTTGCGCTTTCTCTCAGCTTCCTCTTCCGCTTTTCTTCTCGCTTCTTCCTCGGCACGCTTTCTTGCTGCTTCTTTTTCTGCCGCTATACGCTTTCGCTCTGCCTCAGCCTCAGCAGCCTTTCGCTCCAGTTCAAGTCGTTCTGCTTCGCGGCGTTTTCTTGCTTCTTCTCTTTCTTTTGCAAGACGCGCTTCATCTTTGGCTTTCTGCTCTTTGATTGCTTCTGCATTTGCTTTCTGCTTTTCTTCCCACTCCTGCAGGATCTCTTCAATTTTCATCTGTCCGCCAAGCAGAAGTTCTTCTTCCTTCTCAGCCATTGCCTTTTCTTCTATATTGATCTCCTGTACCGGATCACTTGCAGGTTCCATTGTCTCCAGCGGAACATCTTCTTCTGCAACTTCTTCCGGCTCTGCTTCATAAGCTTCCTCTGCAACTTCTTCCGGCTCTGCTTCGCAAGCTTCCTCTGCAACTTCTTCCGGCTCCGCTTCGTAAGCTTCCTCTGCATCTTCTTCCGGCTCCGCTTCGTAAACGTCCTCTGCCGCTTCTTCCGGTTCTGCTTCATAAGTTTCCTCTGCAATTTCCTCCGGCTCTGCTTCGCAAACCTCCTGCTCCACTGCTTCTTCGGTAACTTCTTCCGGTTCTGTTTCGTAAGTTTCCTCTACGACTTCTTCCGGTTCTGCTTCATAGGCTTTCTCTTCTTCGACTGCCTCTTCTGCCGCACTCTCTTCCGGCATATCCTCTTCTTCGCTCTCAGCATCCTCTTCGTCAAATGCCGGTTCCGGTCTTACTCCGCCAGGTCTGCTATCATACTTCTCCTGCTGAAGCGGAGTCAGCGGTTTGTATTTCATCTTTAATTCCATCGCCTGATATACATATTTGCCTTCACTGAACCACAAGATCAGATCATCACATTCTTCCAGACACTTCGCTGTCATTCCTGCCTCGTGATACAATAATGCCAGTTCATATGCCCATTTCTCAACATATTCAGATTTCTTGAAATCTTCCAGAGCACGAATCTGTTCTTCCAGATCAGCTCCCTGTGTTTTCAGAATCTTATATTTCAAAATATACTGATTCGGATCACGCGGTGCCACTTTAACAAATTCTTCATAACAGTCAGAAGCTTCCTGTGTGTCCTCCAGTTTCAATGCCAGAAGACCTAACCGGTATATAACTTTACGGCTTCCAGGTGCACGGTCATATGCCAGGAACAGCACATCCCTGCTCTTCTGATACTCTCCGTTACATTCGTAAATCTCACTGACGGTATTCAACATGGATGCATTTTTTACTCTGCGCCAGTCAATCGTATCTGCGATCTCCATAGCTTTTTTATACTGCTTCTGCTCCACGTATTCGAGCATCTGCTCGGTCTTAACCCGATATTCATATTTATCCAAATTTCTCACCTCAAAATTTAATTATATTTCTACTATTTTACTATATTTAAAGATGATATAAGTTTAGCATATGGTATTAGCATTGTCAAAATATACGCTCTATTTGTTAAAAAAATATTACAAAAATGTAACATTAAAATAGCCATTACAGTCGTTCCTGATTGCAATGGCTATCTTATATTGAATTTTATCATATTTATTATTATATTAAATCGGAGGAAATATTATTACCAATTCCCGTAACCTTTTCCTTTCTATTTTTAAGGATGAGTAAGGGGTATGTATAAAATGTTTCTTTACACATTTTATAACTTCACATAAGTTTTACTCGTTTTTCTTCTATCTGTGGTATTTATTTCCAATATGTCTGTGCAGATGTAACTCTTTATTCTATCTTCCGGTTTTTTGACATCTCCGATTTCTTTTTTTCTTCCATTCTAATCTTACCGGATTCTAACTTCTATGGTAAAGGCTTATTTTTCGGGAATCATTCTCTGCCATACCACTAACATATTGAATTGATGAATCGATTAAACTGTCCAACGGAATAAGCCTCCTTTACATGAATTTCCAAATCTTCAAATCTCTCAAATGTTATTTCGAAAATCCTTTCTCGTCAGATCTTCTTTTATTTGATTTTTAGATTTCGTATCTCTTTTGGATTGACTTTATAATAGCAC
>SAMEA3387452__coassemble_3981_pt1 | contig 6044 bp, 6 predicted proteins | sample SAMEA3387452__metabat2_high_PE_017 | metagenome-assembled genome bin SAMEA3387452 (sample SAMEA3387452) | Felis catus | biome: Faeces | place: United Kingdom | collected 2012 | reverse complement strand
GTGGCTTTGCAAGTTCCGTCGTTTCCGACCATCCCTCAAGTATTTTGATGCAGGATTCAAGAGCCTCAATCTCCTGCGATTTGTCTATGAGTTCCATGATTGCCTTTTCTTTCGTCATCCTGTTTCCTCCTGTGGAGGCTCTCTCGGTCTGTTCATGACCTCGCCTCTGTTCCGGCTGAATTTACCGTGTTGTGTCTTTTCGCCTTAAAAAGTCACCGAAAACCTGTCATCCAACTATGAACCTTTTAGCAAGTTCACCCGCTGCCATGTTTCTCACGGTATTCCGACGCTGTCTTTCGGCTTGCCATCGTCAGAGCGTCGGTCGCCATCCGGACGCTGACGGGGCGACTGCTGCCCCGTTTCGGCTTTTTCTTGTCCTGTTTTCTTTCCTGCCCTATAATGAATGTGCGACCATTCTCAAATGACAGGAGGTGAAACAATATGGACGATTTGACTAAAGAACAAAAACATCTTCTTGTTTCCATGTATAAAGAAGTATTGAACCGTCAACCTGCTCTTTCGATGGAAGATGCAAACAAGTTCGACGATTCCGACCAACTCATTGAACTCTTTTCTCTCAATGCGTCATCCGACTACGTCTCTGACTTGAAAATCCTGTGGGGTCTCATGTATGACTATGCTGTCATTCACGAGATTGTGTCTCAAGATAAAAGAGACATGGTCAGATACGTTGATATAAGCAAGGCGGGAAATCCGAACGCATACAACCGGAAACCTTTTTCGAAGAAAGAGATTTCTATTCTGTGGAAATGCAAGGATTCAAACATATATGTGACCGTCATCCTTATTATGATTTATTCCGGTGTCCGTATCGGGGAACTCCTCGACCTTGAGAAAAAGGACATCCATCTTGATGAACGATGGTTCTATGTGAAAGAATCCAAAACAGAGGCAGGAATCAGAGAGGTTCCCATCGCTGAAAAGATTGTACCGTTCTTTGAATACTGGATGAACCGGAAATGTGACCATCTGATTTGTACACCCGACGACGAACCTTTTCAGTACCGGAATTATTATGATTCTTACTGGATTCCTCTGATGCTTGAGTTCGGTTTCGGGAAATTCGTCATTGATGAAACGAAAAAAGAACCTGTCTATGACGGACACCGCCCGCATGATACAAGACACACCTGCATCTCTCTCCTCACCGAAAAGGAAGTTGACGAGAGATTCATCAAGAAAATTGTCGGGCATAAAGGACAGGGTGTGACTGAAAACGTCTACACCCACATTGAACTCCCGACCAAACTTGAGGCAATCAATTTGATTTGATGGAGGTGTACCGATGGATAGAAAAGAATATAAACAGGCTTTTGATAGGGAACGCTATGAACGAATAGAGTTGAAAGTTCCTAAAGGAATGAAAAGCATTATCAAATCTCTTGCTAATGACAAGGGGATGTCCGTCAATGCGTATCTGCAAGACCTCGTCAGAAAAGACCAGTGTGGAATGTTTGACACGATGCAGATTGCAGAGAAGAACAGAGAAATGATTTCCGGAATCTCTGGAAACATGCACGACGGATATGACATCATATTCAAGGACGGTTATTCCTGTCACTGTCGCACGAAAAAGGATGTCCGGTCTTGCATCATAGACCATTGCACTGAAAAAGGCGGTTGATACCGTCTTTTTTTCTGTCCTACGGAGGACACGCAAAGTCCTACGGAGGACACCTGTTTTCGTGTTAGTTACCTGTGTGTTACCTGTTAGTTACCGGAACATTTTCGTGTGTTTTGATGATGTCTGATAGATTTTCAGAATATAAAGAAAACCCCGAAAATACTGGATTTTCGGGGTTTGTTGCTCTTTTTCGATATTCGGTTGAATTATCTCTTTGAGAACTGTGGTGCTCTACGAGCTGCTTTGAGACCGTATTTCTTACGTTCTTTCATACGTGGATCACGTGTTAAATATCCGGCTTTCTTAAGTACCGGTCTGTAATCAGCATCAGCCTCAAGAAGTGCTCTTGCGATACCATGACGGATTGCTCCAGCCTGTCCTGTGTATCCGCCACCTTTAACATTAACGATAACGTCGAATTTTCCTTCAGTCTCTGTAGCAACCAACGGCTGACGTACAACAACCTTTAATGTTTCAAGTCCAAGATACTCATCAATATCTCTTTTATTAATTGTAATGTTACCTGTTCCAGGTACTAAATATACTCTTGCGATAGATTTTTTTCTTCTTCCTGTTCCGTAGAATTTTGCCTTAGCCACTGTAATATCCTCCTTTCAACCTTTCCTTAGGATTTCAGTTCAACTGGTTTCTGAGCTTCCTGTTTGTGCTCCGGTCCAGCGTATACATGAAGTTTCTTGATCATTGCTCTTCCTAAAGGTCCTTTCGGAAGCATTCCTTTTACAGCCAGTTCGATAACTTTCTCAGGTTTCTTAGCCATCATCTCTTTTAATGTAGTCTCTTTCATTCCTCCTACATAATCAGAGTGATTATAATATACTTTCTGATCCAGTTTCTTTCCTGTTACTTTTACCTTCTCAGCATTTACAACTACTACGTAATCACCTGTGTCTACGTGTGGTGTAAATTCTGGTTTATTCTTACCTCTTAAAACTTTAGCTACTTCTGATGACAGACGTCCTAATGTACATCCAGCAGCGTCAACTACGTACCATTTTCTTTCAATCTTATCTGGATTAGCCATATAAGTTTTCATTGGTTTCCCTCCTGTGAATCATTAACTTTTTCATTAACACTTTCATGATAAATATATTGAAATCAATAAAGCTCCGGGGCTTTTGTGCTTTACTGTTTCTCCTTTTGTCATACTGCATTATTATATTACACAACCCCGTGTGTGTCAACCTTTTTTATAAACAATATGCTGTTTTCTTCATCTTTCTATCTCAATACTATCTTATGGTGTCAAGGTTAAAAAAACTCCACTCGTGTGCAAGCACATCGTGATTTTCAGTCTTTTGACCCTGGAAGCATCTTATAGTATAATATTCTCAGTATAATATTTTCTGTTGAGCTCTTATTTTAACATAAGATCAATAATTTATACAATTAATAATATTTGGGGGAAAACTAAATGAAAAAGAACATTGATATGCTCCATGGGCCTGTGCTGCCGGCACTTACGAAGCTGGCACTTCCGATCATGGCAACTTCACTTATCCAAATGGCGTACAACCTGACTGACATGATCTGGATAGGAAGGCTTGGGAGCAACGCTGTAGCCGCAGTCGGCGCAGCAGGTATGTATATGTGGCTTTCCAACGGGCTGGCTTCACTGTCTAAAATGGGTGGTCAGGTAAATACAGGCTACTCACTGGGGAGCGGTAGCCGCAAAGAAGCTGCCGGATATATCGCAAACACTTTACGTTTTGCAGCCATTTCGGGCATTATTTTTGGTATTGTCTGCATGTTGTCCGCAACACCATTAATCGGTTTTTTCAATCTGAACAGTCCACAGGTTATCGCCGATGCGAAAATCTATCTCCAGATCACTTGTGGTCTGGTTGTATTTTCCTTTGTGAATCAGAGCTTTACCGGAATCTTTACGGCACTGGGAAACAGCAAGGCTGCTTTTCTCGCTACCACATCCGGTCTGATCGTCAATATCATTCTGGATCCGGTTCTTATTTTCGGTCTCGGACCATTTCCGGCTATGCGGATCATGGGTGCTGCTGTCGCAACCGTAATCGCACAGGCGATCGTAACCCTGACATTTCTTATATTTACAAGGAAAGATACTCTGATTTTCCCGGAAGTACATTTCTTCGGAAAACCGAACATGCACTATCTTACTTCTATTATAAAGATTGGCCTTCCGACTTCCATCCAGAGTATGCTGTTTACCGGCATTTCCATGATTATCGCAAGACTGGTTGCAGGCTATGGAGATGCGGCTGTTGCTGTGCAGAAAGTTGGTTCACAGATTGAATCCATTTCCTGGATGACTGCTGATGGTTTTGCCGCTGCCGTCAATTCTTTTATTGCGCAAAATCACGGTGCCGGAAACCGCGACCGTATCCGCAAAGGCTATTCGCATGCCATGGGAATCGTGCTGGTCTGGGGAATCTTCTGCACACTGCTTCTGATTCTCTGCCCGGAACCAATCTTCCGGATCTTTATCACAGAACCGGATGTCATACCAATGGGCGTGGACTATTTGATGATCCTCGGCGTGTCACAACTCTTTATGAGCGTAGAGATCACTACAGCCGGTGCATTTTCCGGCTACGGCCGTACAGTACCGCCGTCTGTCATCAGTATTATATTTACCTCCGCGCGGATTCCTCTGGCGATGCTGCTGATCACAACGTCACTCGCCTTAAACGGTGTCTGGTGGAGTATAACCATTTCCAGCATTTTCAAAGGGGTTTTACTGCTGACCTGGTTTTTGTTCTTTTTAAGGAAAGAAATGAAAAAATCCTGATTTATTTTAATGATGCAGGGTCAAAAGCCTGAACCCACGATGTGCTTGCACATAAGTGGGTTTATGGCTTAGTGACCCGCCCGATATGAGCATAAAAGTGGAGCGTAAGCTTCATGATACGCGGATATTGGGGTGAATTGCAGGAACACGAAGTACGGAACAATTCGTATGGCATCTTTCTAAATACAATTATCATCAACAAGGAGGACTTAATTATTATGTGGGCTTATGAAGGCGTTTTTTATCAAATCTATCCGATTGGATTCTGCGGTGCACCTGTGCACAATGACGGCGTGACCGTTTCCAGAATTCTGAAATTAAAGGACTGGGCAGGTTATCTCGGTGACCTCGGGATTACTTCTATATTATTAAACCCGATTTTTGAATCCGACAATCACGGATATGACACGAGAGATTTTAAGAAGATTGACTGCCGTCTCGGCACAAATGAAGATTTCGCTGAAGTATGTAAATCGCTCCATGAAAATGGTGTGAAAATCGTTCTCGACGGTGTTTTCAACCATGTCGGTCGTGGTTTCTGGGCGTTCAAAGATGTACAGGAGAAGAAATGGGATTCTCCTTACAAGGACTGGTTCCATATCAGCTTTGACGGAAACAGCTGCTATGATGACGGTTTCTGGTACGAGGGCTGGGAAGGTCATTTTGAATTGGTAAAATTAAATCTGCAAAACCCGGCAGTCGTCGATTATCTTCTGGAATGTGTAAAATTCTGGATCAATACTTTTGACATCGACGGGCTCCGGCTGGATGTCGCTTACAGTCTGGATCACAATTTCATGCGCAGGCTCCGTAGTTATACCCAAGAATTAAAGCCTGATTTTGCACTGATTGGTGAAGTTCTTTTTGGTGATTATAATATTATCGTCAATGATGAAATGCTTCACAGCTGCACAAATTATGAATGTTACAAGGGCTTGTACTCCAGCTTCAATTCCATGAATCTGTTCGAGATCGCCCATTCTCTGCACCGCCAGTTTGGGGCTGATCCATGGTGCATTTACCGTGGGAAACATTTGATGACATTTGCAGATAACCACGACGTCACAAGACTTGCCAGCATCCTGACAAACAAAGCTCATATTCCACTTGCTTATGGACTACTTCTCGGCATGCCAGGTGTACCGTGTCTTTATTATGGAAGCGAATGGGCTGAACCGGGAGAGAAAGCTCCGGATAATGATTACGCACTGCGTCCTTGCTTCGATGCGCCAAAGCCGAATGACCTGACCTCATTTATCAAAAAATTAATTCAGATTCGTGAGCACAGCGATGCACTCTGCAACGGCTCTTACAGAAATGTTGTGATTCAGAATCATCAGCTAATCTTTGAACGCTGCACGGAGAACACACGTGTTCTCGTTGCCATTAACGCTGCTGACTATCCATACACTGCTTATCACGGTGACCTGAGCGGTCAAATGACGGATCTGATCACCGGCGAAACCGTTACCATGCAGGGACAACTTGAGCTGCCCCCATACAGCGTGCAGTATTTAAGATAATGCCATAATAATCAAATTGCACAATTCAAAGCATCAAGATATGCCAAAACGTAAAATTTTTAACAAAAAAACTTACATTTTCCTTGTAATTGCA
>SAMEA3387452__coassemble_3724_pt1 | contig 6800 bp, 10 predicted proteins | sample SAMEA3387452__metabat2_high_PE_017 | metagenome-assembled genome bin SAMEA3387452 (sample SAMEA3387452) | Felis catus | biome: Faeces | place: United Kingdom | collected 2012 | reverse complement strand
TAATGAAAAGAAAAAGGAGGAAACAACAATGGAGAAAACAATGAAGATTGAAGGAATGATGTGTGGACACTGTGAGGCAGCAGTAAAAAAAGCGCTGGAAGCATTAGACGGCGTAGAAGAGGCAATTGTCAGCCACGAAGCAGGAACAGCAGTTGTAAAGATGAGCCACGAAGTTGCAGATGATGTACTTACAAAAGCAGTAGAAGACAAAGATTACAAAGTAGTCTCAGTCGGCTAATTAACAATTGCATTTGAGAAAAAAGAAGCTTATAATGTGGAAGAGGAACAGAAGATAAGAAAATTGATAAGAAAATTCAAGTTAACAGTTGACAGTAATATGAATTTATGGTAAATTATCTTTTGTGTGAAACAACAAAGAAGAGTATCCACTCTCACCATAGCACAATCGGGTGACTATTGGTTGATATTGAACATGAATCATTTTTAGATAGATTTGATTTTAATGTGACAGGAAAGTGGATAGTCTGAAAACTATTCACTTTTTATTTTATAATGGGGGTGCAGGAACATTAGCGATTTAATGATTAACGGACAGATTAGAGATAAGGAAGTTCGTGTGATAAGCGAAAGTGGAGAACAGCTTGGTATCATGTCATCCAAAGATGCCATGAAACTTGCGAGAGAGGCAGATCTTGATCTTGTGAAGATTGCTCCGAAGGCACAGCCGCCGGTATGTAAGATCATCGACTACGGTAAGTATAAGTATGAGCTGGCGAGAAAAGAAAAAGAAGCAAAGAAGAAGCAAAAAACTGTAGAGGTTAAGGAAGTACGTCTTTCACCGAATATTGATACGAATGACCTGAATACGAAGATGAACAATGCGAAGAAGTTCATCGGTAAAGGAAATAAAGTAAAAGTCACTTTACGTTTCCGTGGCCGTGAGATGGCGCATATGCAACAGAGTAAACACATTCTGGATGATTTTGCGCAGGCACTTGCTGATGTTGCTGTGATCGAGAAACCGGCAAAGCAGGAAGGCAGAAGTATGAGCATGGTTTTAACTGAAAAACGTTAAAAATACATTTATAAATCTAAGGAGGAATATTACAATGCCAAAAATTAAAACAAATAGAGCAGCTGCAAAGCGCTTCAAAAAAACAGGTACAGGAAAATTAAAAAGAAATAAAGCTTACAAGAGCCATATCTTAACTAAGAAATCTACAAAGAGAAAAAGAAATCTTAGAAAATCAATCATTACAGATGCAACTAATGTAAAGAACATGAAGAAAGTATTACCATATCTGTAAGATAGTGTAGAGAATAGAAGGAGGAGATAAGACATGGCAAGAATCAAAGGCGGATTAAACGCTAAAAAAAGACACAATAGAACTTTAAAATTAGCAAAAGGATACAGAGGAGCACGTTCTAAACAGTATAGAGTAGCAAAACAGTCTGTTATGAGAGCTCTTACATCTGCATATGCAGGAAGAAAACAGCGCAAACGTCAGATGCGTCAGTTATGGATCGCTCGTATCAACGCTGCAGCAAGAATGAATGGTCTTTCTTACAGCAAACTGATGCACGGTCTGAAACTTGCAAACATCGACATCAATAGAAAGATGCTTGCAGAGATGGCTGTTAATGATGCTGAAGGATTTACAGCACTTGCAGAAGCTGCAAAAGCAAAACTTGCTTAATTTTAGCAGAATATAGATAGAATATACAAAGCAGTTATTGGAAATTCCGGTAACTGCTTTTTGTAAAGTGCGATGAAGAAAATACATTCATGCGAGCATGATGTATTTGATAACCGCCCACAATATCAGAATAAGGTGGAAGGCGTTTCGGATAATTTGTATGGGAAACATTAAGGAGGCAGATCATGGATATATTAATTATTGTGGATATGCAGAATGACTTTATTGACGGTGCACTTGGAACGAAAGAAGCAAAAGCGATTGTACCGGATGTTGTAAAAAAAATTAAAGACTTTGACGGTGAAATTATTTATACGAGAGACACCCATGAAGAGAATTATCTGGATACCCAGGAAGGCAGAAATCTTCCGGTAGCACATTGTATCCGTGGTACAAAAGGCTGGGAGATTTGCCCGCAGTTAGAGGCGCTTCGCAGTGAAAATGACATTGTGATCGATAAGCCGACATTTGGAAGCATGGAGCTGGGAGAACTGTTAAAGAAAAAAGATGAAGAGCTGCGTGGAAATGGCATGGATGGGATTACATCGATTACGCTTGTCGGACTTTGCACAGATATCTGTGTGATTTCAAATGCAATGATCAGCAAAGCCGCATTGCCGGAAGTGCCGGTATATGTTGACAAAGACTGTTGTGCCGGAGTGACAACAGACAGTCATGAGACAGCACTGGCAGCTATGCGGATGTGCCAGATCAAATGCTAGAAGAATTATCTGTAAGAATTATTCCGGATAAACGAGACGATCATCGGTAATGTGATCCAGAACTTCTGTCAGATATTTCTTTGCGAGGTAATTTGCCATCGGAAGGTTCATATCCAGATAATTGCCGCAGTCTCTTGCCGCCGCACCAGGAACTTCATCGTTAAAATCTGCGATAAACCGGAACATTTCGCAGATGAGTGGAACGATTTCCTTAGAAGTAAGCTCTCCGGCAAGGATCAGATAGAATCCGGTACGGCATCCCATTGGTCCGAAATAAATAGTCAGATCTTTGTAAGTTGGATGATTGCGAAGAAATGTTGCACCGAGATGCTCGATCGTGTGAACTTCCGCTGTGTTCATAACCGGCTCTTTGTTCGGTGTTGTCATGCGAAGATCAAAAGTTGTGAGTGGGTTACCGTTTACATGATCGATACGCGATACATAGATACCCGGTTTTAATTTCAGATGATTAATTGTAAAACTTGTTACTTTTTCCATAATGTGAATATCCTCCTGTTTCAATGATTCTGTAAGAGTATAGCATTTTTATGGAAGAGTAGCAAATATTTTAAGACTGTTGCTTTTGACAGGATACAGATATGTGCAACAGCACATGAGTGAGAAGATGTCGCTGTCAAGTGCAGTGGACATGAGATATATAAGGAGTTTTAGAGGATGGAATTATATTTGGTGAGACACGGAGAGACAGAATGGAATAAAGAGCGTAGGCTGCAGGGACAGGCGGATGTCACTTTAGATGATTTTGGCAGACAACTGGCAGTGGAAACAGGAGAAGCGCTTCGGGACATACCATTTGATGTATGTTTTACAAGCCCGTTAAAAAGAGCGAAAGAGACGGCTGAGCTTATCCTTGCGGGGAAAGATGTGCCGATCATAGAAGATAAACGGATCATAGAGATGGGATTCGCAGAGTATGAAGGAAAATGCTGCGCAGAAGAAGGATGGGATCTGCCGGAATCTTTCAGAGCATTTTTTAATGATCCGGTTGGTTTCAAGCCTGCACAGGGCGGCGAAGATTTTCTGGCAGTGAAAAAACGTACCGGCGCATTTCTGGACTGGCTGATACATGCACCGGAATATGCGTGTAAATGTGTACTGCTTACCACCCATGGTGTAGCGCTTGCAGGGCTTATGAATAATATTAAGAATCAGCCGCTGGAAGCATACTGGGATATTGGTGTACATAAAAACTGTGCAGTAACAAAAGTAGAAGTGCAGGATGGCGTTGCCCGGATTATTTATGAGAACCGGACATTTTACAAAGAAAAGGTGAAGAATTGGTAGATGAAGAGTATAATAATAACATCATGGGTGACATTCGCATGTCTATGCTATATGGCAGTAACAGAAGGATTAGACTTGATTCTGGGAATAGCATTGCTGACTAATATTATAAGCAATATAATCAATATAATATACTTGAAAAAGGAGTAGGAGAGGACGATTAGGGTTCTCTCTTTTTATTACAGTTTGTATTAATAAAATTGTAATAAATATTAAGAATAGCTACCAGATTTCGGTTTTATAAGAATGATTCAAATGATTAAAGAGAAGAATTAAGAGAATCTTAAAGAAATTTTCAGAAAATATGTCATAAATTGAAGCACTGATTTGTTATAATGAGAAAAAGGAGGGAAAAGCCTATGAAAAAATCAGAGAAAATTTTTGCAAGAACAAAAGAGAGCATACTGCTTATTGTTTTACTGGTGCTTTGTATTCCGAAAGTCGTCTATGCTGATTCTTCCTGGATATGGTTTACAACGATGGCACCATATCAGCTATTGCCATTTGTAGCTGTGCTGACAATTGTGATCGAATATTTGATGATTAAAAATATTTTACATATTCAGAATAAAAAAAGAGTGCTGATCGCTGTCTGTATATCAAATCTCGTATCTTTTATGGTGCCGTATTTTGCCATTTATTATCAAGATGGAGTATATGAAACGATAAAACAGACATTTGAATCGATGGATTTTTATACCATTAACAGTGCATACCTGTTCCTGACGCTGATCATAGAATGTCCGATTGTTTATGCAATTGTGCAGGATGAAATTCATGATAAAAAGAAGAGTCTTGGTGTGATTGCGGCTGCGAATGTTGTAACTACTGTAATGGTCGCTGCAATCGAGCGAATCGCGTGCAGAGGAAGCTGGTAAGGAGGAAAAAAGATGAAGAAAAGTAGAATTTCACAGTGTGTAGTAGTTGTCGTATGTCTGGCAATTGTAATGTATGCAGGAATTGGATGGAATCATTTTACAACATGTAAGATTCATATTACATATAATGGAAAAGAGATTAAGGATGTAAATGTTGTGAAAGTTAAGGTTTCCGGAGATTCAGAGAAGCCGGTTAAGCATACATGGCTGAAGAGAAGTCATGATAAAATTAAGCTGTTTAACTGGGACAAAGACGCAACAGAATATCAATATTATATCAGCATACCGAAGAATGCTCTTGGAAAAGGGGTTCCAGAACAGGTATATCAGATGAATTATTATATAGCAGATGAAATACAGTGTGCAGCGATTACCTGGAATGCTGATATTGTAAATGAGAATGGTGTCTGGAAAGCAAATTATAATGTAAAATACAGAGAACCGAAATGGGGCGACACCTATAAGAAGAAAGTAAAGAATGGAACGGATTCAGGGTTCGTGATTGGAATTTAGAGCAAATTAAAAAAGATTCGTGATGGGACATTAGAGAAAAGAACGGAATCCAGAGTTATGTTTGGATTTTCAGTGAGGAAGAAATGAAAAATGAAATGAAAGTCGGCCCGTTTTTTGACAGGGAATATTTAAAACGGGCTGAAACAAGAGAAGACAGAGAAAGACTTTTACAAAATATAGAATGGGTGTCAATGGTTCCTGCGGAAGAGTTTCTGGCAAATCTTGCTAACATATGGCTTGAGATGGAAGATATTTACATGGAAAGAGAAGATTATCATACAACATATAAAGGTGCAGATAATTTCTTCCAGATACTTCAATATGCGGAAACAAATTTTAAAAATAATGCCTATAGAACCTGCCATTGGCAGATTCCTACGGATGCTATGGCAACTAAAATACAGCTGCTGACTGGCTGGATCTGCAGTACAACAGACTTTTATTTCTGGGGAAAAGGTGCTGTGGTTGAAGAATTACAGAAGAACAACGAATGTATGATTGAGGAATTGTACAGGAAGATGCCTGAGAAAGAGGAAGTACTTTATTTTTATTATGCTGTACATAAGCCGGGAAAATGTGAGAGGCAGATAAAAGAAAAATTAAAACAAATAGGTGAGCAGATGTTTCCTACAGAATTAGAAGCAGATCGCTATTTTAGATTTTCAGATAGATAATTGTAAATTAGATACAGACTGGCGGGTTGCCGTATCCCCAACAAGCTAATGAGATGTGATATCCCTATATAAACAATAGAACTGTAAGGGGTATGTTTGACGTATCTCAAACAAGCTGATATAAACTAAAAGGGGATCTCTAACAAGTTAAAAGAAAACGCTAACAAGACATAACAAAAGAGGATCGCAAAAATGCGATCCTCACGGAGCTGTTTAGTTGTCTTCTTCCTGAACAGTGTAAGTCTGTCTCTTTCTTGCCATCTCGTCATTTTCAAGGTACTCATCGTAAGTAGTAATCTTGTCGATGAGCTTTCCACCCGGAACAATCTCCATGATACGGTTGGCAGTTGTCTGGACAATCTGGTGGTCACGGCAAGAGAACAGGATAACGCCAGAAAACTTGGTCATACCTGTATTCAGTGCAGTGATCGATTCCATATCTAAGTGGTTAGTCGGCTCGTCAAACATCAGCACATTTGCACCGGAAATCATCATCTTGGAAAGCAGACAGCGCACCTTCTCACCACCGGATAATACTTTTACACGTTTCACACCGTCATCACCGGCGAACAACATGCGTCCGAGAAAACCACGTACATAAGTAGCATCTTTCTCTTCAGAATACTGAGTCAGCCATTCAACAATCGTATAATCGTTGTCAAATTCTTCTCCGCTGTCTAATGGGAAATATGCCTGTGTGGTAGTGATTCCCCATTTATAAGTTCCCTCATCCGGTTCCATGTTACCGGCGAGAATTTCAAACAAAGTGGTTTTGGCAAGCTCATTACCGCCAACGAAAGCAACTTTGTCATCACGGTTCAGTGTAAAGGAAATGTTATCCAGAACTTTTTCACCGTCGATGGTCTTGCTTAAGCCTTCTACAGACAGAACTTCATTACCAATCTCACGGTTTGGACGGAAATCAATGTAAGGATATTTTCTGCTGGACGGCTGGATATCGTCAAGCTGGATTTTCTCCAGTGCACGTTTTCTGGATGTCGCCTGCTTGGATTTGGAAGCATTAGCGCTGAATCGGGAAATAAATTCCTG
>SAMEA3387452__coassemble_3723_pt1 | contig 6800 bp, 2 predicted proteins | sample SAMEA3387452__metabat2_high_PE_017 | metagenome-assembled genome bin SAMEA3387452 (sample SAMEA3387452) | Felis catus | biome: Faeces | place: United Kingdom | collected 2012 | reverse complement strand
ATCGACAATTCTCCTGGGATGCTTTTTCGTGACTTTCGACTGTTATTACGGATATTTACTTTTTCTTATATTTTTACTTTTTCATTCTACACCCCCGGTATCACTATTTGATACCGTTATCTGCCTGATACATATGTTTGATCAGGCGGAAAATCTGATTTGTGTACCCCCACTCATTATCATAGAAGCTAATAAGCTTGAAGAAATGTCCATTGATCTGGATTCCTTCACGTGCATCAAAGGATGATGCATGGCTGTCTCCGATAAAGTCAGAAGATACTACTTCGTCATCGATATAATCTAAAATTCCTTTCAGATATGACTCTGAAGCTTCTTTCATTTTCTTACAAATGTCTTCGTAACTGGTTTCTGTTTTTAAAGCAACATTCAAATCCACAATGGATACATCTGAAGTCGGTACACGGTAAGAAATCCCATTCATGCGATCTTTTAATGTTGGAATAACGAGTGAAATCGCTTTTGCAGCTCCTGTTGTGGATGGGATCAGGTTTCCAAATACGGCACGTCCTGTACGCCAGTCTTTAAGTGAACGGCAGTCAACTACTTTCTGCTTAGCTGTAGCAGAATGTATCGTAGACATTAATCCATACTCAATTCCGTAATTGTCTTCTAAGACTTTACACAATGGTGCAAGACAGTTTGTTGTACACGATGCATTCGAAACAACATGCATAGACATCCTTCGACGATATTCATAAACTATATCTTAGTGTTATTTTAGATTTGTGTGACCGACGACCTGTAGCATATGTTTTAGGTGATTCAAACAATAATCAACTCGTATTCGATACTTTTGATCAGGCAGTAACCTTGGATCCAGATGCTAAGCCGATTTTTCATAGTGACAGGGGCTACCAATATACATCCAGGGCATTTCATCATAAACTGGAACAAGCTGGAATGACTCAAAGTATGTCACGTGTTGCTCATTGTACAGACAATGGTCCAATGGAAGGGTTCTGGGGAATTTTAAAACGAGAAATGTATTACAAGAAGAAATTTCATAGTAGAGAAGAATTAGTCTCCGCGATTGTTGAATATATAGATTATTACAGAAACGACAGACCTCAACGAGGTCTCGGTATTCTAACTCCAATGGAATACCATGACATGCTTATGGCAGCATAAAAATGCTACCCAGCATGATCTGGGTAGCAAAAAACCTATATTTTTTTAATTGTCTACTTGACGGGGCGCACACCAATTTTTCCGGAAACGGCTACCTCTCTTATTTAAGCAAAATATTTCTTTATTTTACCTTTACACTTTTTACTTTTGACCATGTAGAATAATATGTAGTCTTGCCTACTTTCTTGTATGTGCAGATTCTTACATAGTATTTCTTATTCTTTTTCAATTTCTTGATGGTCTTGCTTGTATATTTGTTCTTTGTTATCGTTGATGCCTTCACAGACTTCTTGAACTTCTTGTCCGTTGTGTACTGGATCTTGTAACCGGTTGTCTGCTTATTCTGCTTCTTCCATGTTACTTTGATCTGTTTCTTACCGGAACTCTTCACTGATTTCAGACTGGTTCCTTTCGGCAGAATCTTGAATATCTTTGTAACTTTTCCTGTATAGTTGTTCTTCATTGTTACAGTAACTTTGTATGTTCCGACATTCTTTCTTCCGCTGCTGTATTTTACAGTGTAATTTGAAGCAGCAACTTTCTTTCCGTTTACAACGACTTTCACTGCAGGTTTGCGAACCTTTCCGGTATATGTATAAGCAGTTGTTGATAATGTTACGTTTTTAGATGTAACTTTTTTCTTAATCGGTGTATTGTCAACGTAGACGATTTTCTGGCAATCGCTGGATTCAAATTTTTCTGCCTGACTCTTGGCAAATACACGAACTACTACAACATGATCGTTGTTTGTTCCCGCATTGCCATAGAATGCATCACTTGCAAGCTCTGTTACAGATGCCGGAATATCTACGCTCTCAAGATATCCTTCCTTGAATGCGTATTTACCAATCTTTTCTACACCGTTTTCGATCGTCAGCTTCTTTAATGTGATTGCTTTGAACGTTCCTTCAAACGCAGACTCACCGATTTCTTTTACGTTACCTGGAATTACAAGCTCTTCGATGTGGTGTAAGTGGAAAGCTTTTCTTCCGATCTTTGTTACAGATGCCGGAATTGTAAGACTTGTAAGTCTTGCTCCTGCAAATGCCATTTCACCGATCTCTGTTACTGTATCAGGGATGTCTACATGATCTAAGCGGATGTTCATAGAGAACGCTCCTGCAGGGATCACTGTAACGCTCTTAGACAGTGTAAGCTCTGTAATTTCATTAGCAGAGAATGCTCCTGACTCTAAGTCTGTCACTGTATCCGGAATCACAAGTTTCTTGAGCTGATTTGAGTTAAATGCGCTCTCGCCAATCTTTGTTACAGATGCTGGGAACTCTACGCTCTTAATCTTGTTGTAACGGAATGCTCTTACACCGATGGTTGTAAGTGTATCCGGTAAAATTACTGTGTCCATACCATTTGGTGATTCTACACCTTCTTTTTTCTGAACCCATTCGCCTTCCGGAATCTCAAAAGCTCCGTCTGCAACTTCTGTGATTGGTTCTAATGTCTCTGGGTTTACAGATGGAATAACAAGTGTACGTGCATCTTCTTTTACTACTACATCTCTCTTACGGGTTTTATTTCCCTGTTCGCTCCATCCTGTCACCTTACCGCCTTCGTATGTGAAGTCTTCGTGTGACCAGCCACTTCCTGCAATCTGGTCATAGACAACTTTGTGTCCACTTCCGTCATTTTTATCTGTATGCTCTGGATAGAATGTTTTCTCTACTAATTCGAGATGTTTCTTATTTGCTGAATATAATCTTACCTGTCCTTTTTCGCCTTTTACAAATGCTGTATCTGCAAGCTTCTCCAGACTGGATGGAATATATACAGTTGTTAATAATGTCTTTTCAAACGCTGTCTTTCCGATTTCTTTAAGACCTTCGTGTAATACAAGGCTTGTCATTCTTGGTGCAAGTCCAGGTCCCTCTACATTCTGAGAAAATGCACTCTGGCCGATTGTCTCTACAGATGCCGGGATTTCTACTTTTGCTAACTGATTGCCCTTAAATGCCTGTTTATCAATTGTCTTTAATGTAGATGGCAGACTAAGAGAAGTAAGCGGCACGTTATTGAATGCCATTCTTCCGATTGTCTCTACACCTTCCGGAATCTCAATCTCTTTCAGCTTAGTGAAATTAAATGTAGATGGCGAAATCACTTTTAATGCTTTTGATAATGTTACTTTTTCTAATGATGCACAGTTTGTAAATACTGCTGTGCCTAATGTTGTTACGCTGTCTGGGATTGTAATCTCAGTAATTGCATTGCCTTTAAATGCCATATTACCGATAGATGTTACTGTCTCAGGAATCGTAACTTTTGTGAGACCTTTTGTATCAAATGCACTGGCTGCAATCGCTGTGATTGCTTCGCCTTCTTTATTTGTTGCTGGAAGAGGTACTTCTGTTTCTCCAGCTGCAACCTTCTTTAATCCTGCTTCATTGAAGCCTTTAATTGTTGTTCCGTCGAACTCAAACTGAGAAGTATTCCATGGCTGCTCTTCTGCCGGCATCTCACCGAAGATAACTTTCTGTACCCAAGATTTATTTCCTGACAGACCCGTACCTGATCCAGTACCTTCTGTATGTGCGATCATGCCCTTTGTTCTCAGATCCACATTTTCATTGTACATATATACGACACGGCTATTTTTAAAGATTGGTTTTGTAGGTGCATTTGCATCCAGATCTTCTTTTCCAGGGTTGCCTGCAAATGCATACATTGTCACCTTCTCTGTTCTGTCCGGAAGACGTACAGATTTAATCTGGTTTGTCATAAATACCTGATTGTCGATATTCAAATGAAAATCGCATGTTTTCGGGAAGTCAATTCTGCTAATTTGATTAGCAGCAAATGATCCGTTGTCAAGTCTCCAGATTGTATGAGAGAATTTTACGCTCTGTAACTTATTGTTCTTAAATGCATTGCCACCAACATAGATGACACCTTCCGGGAAATCTACAGATGTCAATTCATTTCCTAAAAATGCACTGGACAGAATAATAAAATTGCCTCGCTCTGTCAATCCCTCTGCTATGTCACTGCCACTATAGCTTGCCATAACACCCTTCGGGAATGTTACTGATGTGATGCCCTTCTTCTGGAATGCACCTGCTCCGATACCAACAATTGGATTTCTGTCGGCATCCTTTGCCGGAATTACAAGGTCTTTATTTTTCTCTAATTTTTCTAATCCAGCTTCTGAAAAACCGGTAATTCCTACGCCAGTAATCTTTGTAACTGCCGACATATCTGTAGCCGGATACAGATCCTGCGTGATTGTACCATAAGTAAAGTCTTCTGCATTCCATTTGTCTTCCTGTCCAGGAACTCTGAAAATCAATGTATGATATTTTGATACCGGGAAGTTCTTTGTATCATTGTACTGCGCTTCAGAGCTTACATATACTTTTGTTTTTCCTGCGCCTGCTCCAGATGAATACTCTTTTCTAAATACTGTATCCGGAAGCTTTGTTACTGTGGAAGGAAGAACAACCGATTCGATGGATTTATTTCTAAATCCATCGTTTCCAATCGTTTTCAGACCTTCCGGCAATGTTACTGTACAAGGATCTGTTAAATACTCTTTTGTAGAGAATGCAAATCTTCCGATAGATGTTACGTTTACCGGAATCACAATATTGTGAATGTTGCTTCCTGCAAATGCATTATCACCAATCTTTGTAACATTTACTGGAATCTCTATTTCAGTAAAGTCTGGATTATAATGCTGTGCATCACTGCATCCAAATGCACCTGCTGCAATTTCATTCAAATTTTTAGAAAGTACAACTTTCTTAATTGGTGTGTTCGATCCGAATGCTCCTACGCCCAGTTTTGTCACGCTGTCAGGAAGGATAATTGTCTCGATTTCATTTCTCTGGAATGCTGCTACACCAATTTCTTTTAATGTCTTTGGAAATTCTATCTTTTTGATACCACTGTTTACAAAAGATTTCATTCCGATTTTTTCAAGTTTTGCAGGTAATGTTACTTTTGTAAATTTCTCAGTTTGTGCTGCAAATAATCCTGTATCAGATTTTTTCTCATCTGCAATTTCAGTTACATATTCACCTGTTGGAGTTTTGTCTGGCAGTACAAGTTCTCTGTTATCTTTTCTCTTTGCAATACCACTCTCAGATAAACCTGTGATTGTTGTTCCGTCAAATGTAAAGTCGTCTGCATTCCATGTCTCTTCTGTATCCGGAACGGATCCAAGGATCAGCTTCTGATGCCATGAGTGCTGAGAATCAGCAGTACGTCCCATATGGTGGATACGTTCCATGTCAAACAGATTTTTATTGTCTGTGTACATGTAAACAATGCCGCCATATTCCTGCTCTTTTTCCGGTGCATCTGTCGGACACTCTTCCATACCCGGGTTCCAGTAGAAGGATTTCTTCTCTACTACTTCCATGTAGTCTGGAAGTCTCACAGATTTGATCTGGTTGTGCGAGAATGCAAATGCGTGGATCTGCGCCTGGAAATCACAGGTTTTTGGGAAGTTTACCTTTGTGATCTCGTTGAATGCAAATGCTGCGTTCTCCAGCCACCAGAATGTGTGTGGGATTGTTACGGATGTCAGTTTGTTTTTTGCAAATGAACGTGGTCCGATGAAAATCACACCTTCCGGAAGATCCAGTGTTTTCAGTTCATTTCCCTCAAAAGCCCCTGCGCCAATAAGGAAGTTACCTCTTCTTGTCACTGTGTGTGTTACAGTGTCATCGTAGTCTACCATCATTCCATCTGGCAGCTCCAGACTCTGAATTCCCAGTTTTTTAAAGGCACTGTCTGCAATTCCTACGATTGTCTCACCCTTATCATCCTTCGCTGGAATGACAAGATCTTTGTTCTCCTGGAATTTTTCTTTTCCAGTCTCGGAAAATCCTGCGATTGCAGTACCAGTTATCTTAAAGTCGCGAGTGTAATCACAACCGTTCAGTCTCTGACTCATCTCTGTATAAGTAAAATCTTCTGCCGTCCATACTGATGAATCAATTGTCTTTTCGACTTTTTCGGTATCTGCCTGCTTTTTGTCTGTCTTGGTTTCCTTTGTTTCTTCTTTCTCGACGTCAACTTTCGATGATTCTTCATCTACAGTTGCCTTCGTTTCGTCTGAGTTCTCCAAAACTTCAGACTGTACAGCCGTAGCTGTACTCTTCGTATTATCCTGTGCAAATGTCGGCATTGCAAGGGAAAACGACAACGCAAACGATAATACAACCGCTAAAAACTTTTTCATTTTCATGCTTTTAGCCCTCCTTATTACTTATTTATGTAAACTTTATTTACATACACCTTTTACCGGCACACGAAGCCAGGTCTCATATATATTGTTTTTAAATGGCGCTTCTTCCCCGATTTCCGGAAGATTTAAATTGGTTTGTCCATCCTCGGCCCATCGCAGGAATCCGGTTTTTAAATCTTCTTCTGATAAGCAGTAAGTACCCTTCTGATCATCGAATAACTCCGGATGAACCAGATACACCGCTGCGATCACATCCCAGTTATAGAATCCATGGATTCCGTAATCTCCTTCGTTATAACCGAAATAATAATCGGTTTCTCTCAGAATATACTCACCCATCGGGTTACTCTGCCCACCTAATCTCTGCCGATATTCCTCTTTGGTAAATAGCACTTTCAGACAATTATTTCCTGTAATAACAGAAACATTGTTTCCTTTTGTCAGC
>SAMEA3387452__coassemble_3282_pt1 | contig 8990 bp, 5 predicted proteins | sample SAMEA3387452__metabat2_high_PE_017 | metagenome-assembled genome bin SAMEA3387452 (sample SAMEA3387452) | Felis catus | biome: Faeces | place: United Kingdom | collected 2012 | reverse complement strand
GTCTTCGGCAGGATTGTAACTGTTTTTACCGGCTTCTGTGGCTGGTTTGGTTTCTGCGGGTTAGTCGGTTTCTGTGGATTTTGTGGTTCCTGCGGCTTCGTGTACACATTTGTAAATAACACTTCGTCCGGCGTTGTCTCGACCTTCGCCTGATAAGCGCCCTGCTCATTATCCGTCACCGTTATTTTGTACGTGTATACAGAAGTGTCATAGGTAATACCTTTCGCCTGCTCATGCTTCTCATTTACTGTATAAATATACGTGCCCACACGGTTAAATGTTAATTTATCAAATGTCACTCTTCCGGACGCATCATTTTTCACCGTCTGCATAACCGCGCCATTTACGTCTTTTAATTCAAACGTAAATTCTCCTTCTGCGAGCAATCTGCCTTTCAGCACTTTCACAGCGCCCGGAACCACTTCTACCGGCACTGCCTGATACTGATTGGAAAACGTCGGAATATTCACAGCATCTCCAGCATATGCATACGATGTCTCTGCTTTCAGATATCCTCCGGCATCCGTAACCTCCACTGTCACCCCATAAACAGTCTCATCATACGTAACGCCACCGGAAGTTCCTTTTGTTTCTCTCATTGTATAGCGGTAAATTCCTGCTTTTTCATAAGTCATTGCAGGGAATATGACATTTCCGTCTGCCTGGTTCCTGGTTTTTGCAACAACTGTTCCATCTTCATTTAATAGCTCAAACAAAAATTCTCCACTCTTCATATCCCGTCCATGCAACGTTTTTTTAGCGTGAATGATATTCTTTCCTTCCAGTGTTACCGGATTCGGCGCGTACTGGTTGTGGAATTCTGGATACTTTCCTTTCTGTCCGTCCGTATAGACTTCTGCCTGTAATATGCCGTCCTGATCTGTAACGACAACTTTCACAGTTGCAACATGGGAATCGTACGTGTACCCTTCCTTATCCCCCTGAACTTCAGATACCTGATAAATGTACGTTCCCGGATGTGTATAGGTAAGCTCTCCAAAATGAAAACTTCCACCCTGGCTATTTGTAACGGTTTCGTCTACATTTTCTGCCACTGCTTTTCCTGTATCATTTTGCAACTCTTCCTGCACTTCTTCCGGAATATCTTCGCTGATTGATTTCAGCCTGAACTGAAACGTTCCTTCTTCCAGTGTCCTGCCTGTCAGTTCTTTCATTCCCTGTAAAGTAACAAGTACTTTGTCCGGGTTGTATTTGTTCGTAAATAAAATGCTATCCGCTTTTTTCTGTCCTTTTTCATAAGTTACCGTTGCTTCCAATTTGCCGTTCAGATTGTCTTTTACCGTCACGATTACCGTTACCGGAACTCCGTCATAGCTGATTCCGTTTGCATTTTCCTGCTTTTCACGGATTGTATACACATATGTTCCACTTTCTGTGTACCGCATAGTATTTTCAAAACGGAACTGTCCGTCTGCATCATTTTTCACTGTGCGTGCAGCCTCTGACAATGCTTTCACCGGATCTGACTCTGGATTATTTTCAGCAGTTTCCAGTACAAATGTAAATTCTCCGCCTTTCATTGTAAACATATTATTTTCACTTGACTGTACCTGCTTTGTGCCGCGTATACCGGTTTTAAAATCAGCCGGAACAACCGGATCTGCTTTGTAGCGGTTCATAATCTTCAATGGATTTCCGTCCGGATAAATAACTTCTGCCTTTAATGCTCCTTTTCCATCATCCGTTACTTTTACTGTCACTTCGTATTTAACTTTATCATAACGGATACCCGGAATCGGATGCTCCGTGTCCTCCACTTCTTGAATCGTATATTTATAAATCCCTGCCTTCACATAAGACATCTGGAAATGGAACTTTCCGTCTACATCGTTTGTTACAACCGTTTCACCCGGAAGTGGCGCATCATTTTCTGCCTTGATCCGGAAATGGAACGTATCATCTGCTCTTAAGTCTCTGCCCTCCAGCACTTTCTTTCCATGAACAGATGTTTGCACCGGTTTTACTTCGTACCGGTTCGTAAATGTCATCACACGGTCTCCTGTAATCGACACGCCGTTTCCTTCTGTCTGATATCCGGAAGGAAGTGCTTTTGCAGTCAGTGTCCCATCCAGATTATCAGTCACGACCACTGTCACTTTTACATTTCCGTCTGCATAAGTAACACCCGGAAGACTTCCTGTTCTTTCTTTTATAACCAGTTTATAAACTCCCGGCTCTTTAAATACGATATCACCAAAATGCGCTTCCACACCATTTTTTACAGTAATCGCTTCCGGAAGCTTTACATCTTTTGCTGCATCTGGATTGTCTTTATCCCATCCGATTGCAAATGTAAACGCATCATCCGACATCCAGTCCCGTCCGATAAGTTCCTTTTTCACTTTCAGATTTGCTGCGCCCTGAAGTGTCACCGCATCGGTCTCATAGTCATTCTGAATCCTTGCAATCTGATCTGCAACTGCAAGATTTAATTCCGCGCCTTTATCATCCTTTTTCTGCCACATCGTTAATTCCGCATGCAGATTCCCCTTTCCGTCATCTGTCACTTTCACAACAACTTCATAGAGTGCCTGCGAATATTTCACACCACCGGCACGATTATTTTCTGCCGGTATCTGTTCCCGGATCTGATACTTAAATGTACCCGGTCTTGTAAATTTAATTGTTCCGAACCCAATGTTCTGTGCATTTGTTACATTTTTTGTCATGCACCGGACACCGTCTTTTTCTGTCACCTGCGCTCCTTCCGGGAACGGCGCATTTTTCTGGTCACTGCTCAGCACAATATCAAAAGACAGTCCCTGAAATGCTTCCCAGTTCGGGAACTGCTTCTGTACGCAGAAAATTCCGTTTGCAAGTTCTGCCGGATCTGCCCTGTAAACATTATGAAATACTGCTTCCATCGTTTTTCCTGCATTAATTTTTCCATTTTCTCCTGATTTTTCATCCAGCGTATATCCTCCCGGCAGATTCACTTCCTCGATGCTGTATGCCGCATTTGCTTCCAATCCGTAAATGCAGAGAGATTCTCCGTCTTTTAAGACAATGTCTGCTTTTCCATTTGCAAATGTAAGTGATATCAGATTGCCAGACTTCTGTCCATTCTGATATTTCTGCACCTGGAATGTCTGATTCGTTGCAGATGGAATCTGGATTTTAAAATGGAATTCCGTTTCACCGGCTTTTTCCGGTCCTGTAAATCCTTCTGCCACTTCCGCACATTTGCTGATCAGAAGCGCTCCCGTACACACAACCTGTAACTTTCCGTTATTACCGAGTTCTTCTTTTATCTCAGAGGCATCTCCACTTGTCCTCTTTGAACTCCAGACATTTTTTGCGGTTTCTGTCACATTTTCCTGCTTTGTTTCAGTCTCATTCTTCGCCTGCCGGTAATACGGATTTTCAGATGCCGGTGTAAATATGCACGTTGTGTCTCCGTTATCTTCTCCTTTCGTATAAACATTGCTGTAAAATGATACAATTCCATCCTTCTGGTTTTCAGCCAGATAAGACTGCATATTCTCATCCGGAACTGCCATTTTCTCTTCCACACCATCTTTCAGGCTTACACCATAACAGATGGAGATTGGTGATGCTTCTTCCACTGTCACGTTCTCTTTTCCGTTCACTTCGTTCACCTTGAAATTCAAAAGTGGCAGCAGCGATGCCGGAATCTTCACTGTGACAAGATCTCCCGTTTTTAAATCATTTGATTTTTCTACCTGAATGATCAGGTCATCAAGACTGGCATTTTCATATAAAGCATTCGCCGAAACCGTGCCGGAGAAATGATAGACATCCTTATTTCCGCTGGTTGTCTTCTCTTTCAGATCAAATGTTTTTCCTGCACAGACAATATTTGCAAAGCGATCCACTTTCATATAATCCCCAAGCCGATCTGTAAATATAACATAACCGTCTTTACTGCCGTCTGCCTCTCCTAACTCTGTTGGTACACCACTTGTTGACTGGCTGATATCCTGCGCGATTTCATCGAAAATCTTATTCAGTTCCGCCACATTGGATGCCGCCTTGTAATACTGGCTGTCTTTTGCTCTGTTGCCGAGGTTCTGATAACTCTGTGCATCCGGATAGTTACTGGAAACGCCGTGCATATATGCATTAAATGAATTTCGCGTATCTGACGGATCTGCCGAATCGAATACACCAATCGTGTAGATCCTTGTTCCATCCTTTTTCAGATCTTTCGCATAAGAAATCGCCCGATTTGCAACGTATCCGTCAAATCCGCTAAAATGATTCGGTTCTCCGTCCGTAAACAGGATGACGATCTTCTGCGATTTTTTCCGTTCTATCTGATCTATGATCTTTTTTGTATATTCCATTCCATAATCCGCTGCCGTACATCCGCTGGCATTCAGTGCATTTACATCCGCTTTCAATACAGATGCATCATCCGTCAGATTGCTGAGAATCTGCGTATGATTATACTTATAACCATTGGAAGTATATGTGGTATTTCCAATTTTATCGGATTTATTTCCTGCATATTTTACAATTGCAATCTTATGTTTTTTTGATGCATCCGTGATATTTTTATTGACTGCATCTGTTTTATCAATGAAATCATTTACCGCTGTTTTCAGCGCAGAAAGTTTAGAAGTGCTTCCATTCAGATTATCGCTCATAGATCCGGATACATCCAGTGTCAGCACGATATCTAACGGCTTATCCGAAACTGTTTTCCTGTTGGACATAGAAGAAAGTGCAGATAATGCAACGAGGAAATCAGATCCGTCATTTGATACCGTGATCTTCTTTCCTCCGTTTTCTATTTCCAGATTTTCTGTTGTAACTGTTTTGTCTGACCAGATCTTACCGGTATTTTCTATCAAATAGTTCCCGTCTCCATCCGTCAGTGCTTTTTTCCAATTGGCAATACTGGACGCATCTGCCATCGTACCCTCGCTTTGAGATGTCACTCCTGAAAGTGTACCCTCTGATGTCTGTTCTTCCGCCTGTACTGCCATACCAGAAGATAACATTCCCCAGACCAGTGCCATCATCAGCATGATCGTCAGAACTCTTCTGATCGTATTCTTACATCTGCTTCTTCCAAAAAACTGCCTTTTCATTGCTCCACTCCTTTCCAGCTTATTCTTTCTCTGGTGTGGATCATGAAATCTGCTAAAGCAGAGCTTCATTTATCGTGGCAGTCTTTCAAGCTGCTTTTTGTAAAGTACTGTAATTATATACGATTCTTATTATTGTGTCTATATCTCATTCTATTTAATTATATTTTTATTTTAGTCAGATTATTCCATTTTTTGTCAATATTTACACTATCGTCAGCTCTTTTGTCGATTCCTAAGATTTGACGGTATTCCTTTTTATAAAAATAGCTGTCACCACCAAATAAACCGCTCCCAATATCAGAATGCTCGCTGCCATAACAGCAATCATCTCCTGCGTAGAAACAACTTCGCCTCCGAACATCGGACGGCAGTCTAGACTTTTTGCAATCTCTGTGACACTCTGTTTTGGAAATCCATCCTCTTTCATCTGTGCAAACACGCCTCTTAACATATGATTTTTCAGCAGAGATGTTCCATACGTACCCGGAAGGTAAGATAAAAATTTCTGTAATCCGTCTCCGAAATTGGACACCGGCATATACGCACCACAGATAAAACCATATCCTGCGCTGACAATTGTTCCGACTGCTGACATCTGCCCCTGTGTCTTTAACGGATAACAGATAATGCTAGATAACACTGCTCCAAACAATACCAGAAGAAGTACATCCAGAACCATCCACGCAAGATCTGTTGCTGATAAGTACCAACCCATTTTCCTTATATAAAAAAGACACAGAACCAATGCCAGTACATTTACCATTAGGGAATTGAACACAGTTGCGCAGAAATATCCCAGATAGAGAACCGGTCTTTTTACCGGTGACACATCAAAATCTTTTCTTGCGCCACTTGCTTTATCCTGCACCATCGTAAGATTCACGCAAAACGTAACTGTTACACAGCTGACAGCAAGAAGCGCCGCACCAAGCTGGGACGCCACCGCACCATCGATCAGTTTTTCAGATACATGCAGGATCTTCGGCAGGTAAGACGTAAATGAGTCTTTATATACTTTTGCAAGGAACGTAGCATAAAGCACAATCAATATAACTGGTGTAATGAGCGAAGAAAATAACATTCCTCTGTCCCGGAAAAATAATTTTCGGTTACGGTTTATCAATGCCTGTAATGTTTTCATACTTCATCCCCTCCCAGTCTCTTTCCGGTAACTTCCAGAAATACATCATCCATACCGCCTTTTATCACTTCATAATCCTGGAACAGTTCCGGATGTGCCACGATCAGCTCTGTCGCCTCTTTTGTAGACCGCACCATGATCTGATAACCGTCCCGGATTATTCTATACTGTTTTCCAAGAAGCTGCACCTGTTCTTCTGTTACTCCATAAAGTGCTACCACATCATCCGCATACTGATTTTTCAGATCATGCGGTGTTCCTTCCGAAACAATACTTCCACTGTCCAGAATCACTACATAATCCGCACTTGCAGCTTCTTCCATATAATGTGTTGTCAGGAACACGGTCATCTTTTCTTTTTTCCGCAGGTTTTCTATAACATTCCATAATGTCTTACGCGTCTGCGGATCCAGTCCGGTTGTCGGTTCATCAAGGATGAGTATTTCCGGGCGGTGCAAAAGTGCTCTCGCAATATCTATTCTTCGTCTCTGTCCGCCGGAAAGCTTACCAACTGCACGGTCTGTATAATCTGCAAATCCTAACAGTTTCTCTAACTCCTGCAATCTGTTTTCAAAAGCTTTACCTGTAATTCCATATAGTGCTGCCCGGCTTTTCAAATTCTCCCGGACAGTCAGCGGTTTATCTAACACACTGTCCTGAAATACCACTCCCAGCAGATACCTTGTGTCCTGCCCGGCATGCGTCTGGTCTGCCCCGTTAATTCTTACTTCTCCGGCATCCTTAGATAGCTGCCCGCACAAGATGGAAATCGTTGTACTTTTTCCTGCTCCGTTTACACCAAGAAATGCAAACAATTCTCCCCTTTTCACCCGGAAGCTTAAATCCCGGACTGCTTTAACTTTACCAAATGCTTTATGTAAATGGCTGACTTCGATTACATTCTCTTTCATAGTTTTCCTTTCTTCACAATGCTGTTTATAATACGAAAACGGCAGGATAGACGATCTTCCTGTTCTTCTCCCGAATGAAATATATTTTGTCAAAAATTGCACACCCCTGATTTAATACATGCTCTTTAACAAATGCGTTCCCGTTGAAGTACGGAAAATATTTTTGCACGTATTTTCAATTACTTCCTCAGAATATCCGCTTTCATCGGCATTCACCAGAAAATCCGCCTCCAGCAGGATCTGATGATCCGCGCTCTTTACATCTGTATATGTATGATGATGCTCAACCAGCCATCTGATTCGTTCTACCTTCTGCTTCTCAACCGGCAATTCAGCAAAAAATGCGTCTACCAGTGGCGCGCTTTCTTTCTCCTGCATTTTGCCATTTGCATTACCGTATTTTTCTCGGCACAACGGACATGCAATATCATGTACAACAGCCGTTAATTCCAGAATCTTCTGTGTATCCTCATCCAGTCCTTCCTTTTCTCCGATCGTCTTTGCGAACGACCAGACTTTAAGAAAGTGATTGATATCGTGTCTGTTTCCCTTATAAAAATCAATCATTTTTTCAATTGCAGTCGCAACCAGCATTATATTATTTCCTCCCAGCGTATATTTTTACTTGTATGATGTTAGGGTCAAAAGATTCCATACCGTTTTAGGCTTTTGCCCCTGGCATCTTTATATGCTATTATAATATTATCTTCTGCTGTATTGCAAATACGATTTATCACCCTTCTTTTCTCGCCACAACATACGCAACTCCTGCCGGCGCCTCCATCTGACACCCTAGATTGTACTTATTATATTCCGCTGTCTTTTCTAATTCTCTTCACTCTTCCACATCATCGTAAATCCACTTTTCCCATACCCTTGTCTTTTTAATTCCGGAGTAATACAAATCGGTCCCATAGTCATAAACCGGATCATTTCGAAGCTGATGCAATACATAATGTTCATGTTACTTTTTTCAAATTGAAGACTGAACCACAAATATCAGAAAACCGAGGACTGTTCCCCGGTTTTTTTTGCTTAACTATTTATAGTCCTCTTGCAAACTTAACTGCATTTTTTATATCTTCTTCATCTGGATGCCCTTTGGCAATACCACCCACCAGTTTAAATGGACCAAATGTGTCATAACCCTTGCACCCGAATTTTCCTATCACTTTAGAATGCTTCTTGTCTAAAATCTGCTCTATGGATTTATAATTCGCATTCCCACCATAAGTACAGATCAGAAATATCTTTTTGTCATCCGGTAGATTCTTCTCTGCAAATCCCAATATCGACTGATGAAACTTTGAAAAATAGATTCCTGATGCAAACCCAATTATATCATAACTGCTCAGATCTGCATCTGGCTGTTTCACAGCATCAATCAAATCCACCTGACATTCTTCTGCTATCCTCTTTACTAATTTTTCTGTATTTCCGTGATGCACAGATGCGTATACTATCGCTGTTCTCATTTTTCTTCCTTTCTGCCTGTTCCATCAATTAGGTCATAGCTCATATCCAAAAAGTCTAATGTCTTTGCTTCACTGACTGAACCATCCAGTAAAATCGTAATCCAGTGCTGTTTATTCATATGGTATCCTGGTAAAAAACCGTAAGTCTGAATAATCATACTGGTCATTTCCGGATCGCACTTTACGTCCATGATGTCAACCAGATCATTTCCCTCTAATCCCAACTTAGATTTCTCAACTGTCATGAGTACAGCATACCATTTTCCATTTTTATGACGAAGTACAGCACTGTCTGGCGATTTACTCCATAAATATTCCGGAACTGTGCCGTACTGTTTCTGCACATATTCAAAAATTTCTTCTTTCTTCACAATCTATTCAACTC
>SAMEA3387452__coassemble_2999_pt1 | contig 11276 bp, 8 predicted proteins | sample SAMEA3387452__metabat2_high_PE_017 | metagenome-assembled genome bin SAMEA3387452 (sample SAMEA3387452) | Felis catus | biome: Faeces | place: United Kingdom | collected 2012 | reverse complement strand
GGACTTCCGGGTGAGACACTTGCGGATATGGAAGATACGCTTTCACAGATTAAAGAACTGGAACCGGACAGCCTGACAGTACATTCTCTTGCAATCAAGCGTGCTGCAAAGATGGGGCGGTCTGATGAAAAACCTTCTGTCGGCCCAGATACAAAAGAGATGGTAGATGAAGCAAGACGCGTGGCAAAAGAGATGGGACTTTTGCCATATTATTTGTACCGGCAGAAGAATATTGCCGGAAATTTTGAAAATGTAGGTTATGCAAAGGTTGACAAAGCCGGAATTTACAATATACTTATTATGGAAGAAAAACAATCCATTATCGCTGCAGGTGCAGGCGCATCGACGAAGATCGTATTAAAGAACCCGGTGCCGGTACAGGGCAGCAAAAAGAAAAAAGAAACAAATCTGATTCGGCTGGAGAATGTAAAAGCAATCGACGCGTATATCCAGAGGATTGATGAAATGATAGAACGAAAAGGAGAATGGCTATGGCATTAAAGAAGAAACCGGTTACCGGCATGAAGGACATCCTTCCTGCAGAGATGGAGATCCGTGATTATCTGATCGGTCTTATTAAAAAGACTTACAAGAGTTTTGGATTTACGTCAATGGAGACACCATGTGTAGAGCATATTGAAAATCTGTGCAGCAAGCAGGGCGGAGATAATGAGAAGCTGATCTTCAAGATTATGAAGAGAGGCGAGAAGTTAAAGATTGATCAGGCAAAAGAGGAAAATGATCTGGCAGACGGAGGTCTGCGTTATGATCTGACAGTTCCGCTTGCAAGATATTATGCTAACCATTCCAATGAACTTCCGGCACCTTTCAAGGCGCTGCAGATCGGTAATGTATGGAGAGCTGACCGTCCGCAGAAAGGACGTTTTCGTCAGTTTATGCAGTGTGATATTGATATTTTAGGTGAAGCATCTGCACTGGCAGAGATCGAGTTGATCCTTGCGACAACAGCAATGCTTGGCAAGCTGGATTTCAAGAATTTTACAGTTTGTATCAATGATCGTGGAATTTTAAGAGCAATGGCTGCATACAGCGGATTCAAAGAGGAAGATTACGATGAAGTTTTCATTATTTTAGATAAGATGGACAAGATCGGTGCAGAAGGTGTAGAAAATGAGCTGATCGAGATGGGCTATGCAAAAGAAAACGTAGAGACATATCTGAAACTTTTTGATGAAGTAAGCGCAGATGTAACAGGAATCCATTATCTGAAAGAAAAGTTAGGAGAATATCTGCCGGAGGAGACTGCGCAGAGTATGGAACTGATCATGTCAAGTGTGGAAGAGGCAAAAGAGTGCGAATTTAATCTAAAATTTACACCGACACTGGTGCGTGGACAGTCTTATTATACAGGAACAATCTTTGAAGTAACAATGGATGACTTCGGAGGTTCCGTAGCAGGTGGCGGAAGATACGATAGGATGATCGGTAAATTTACCGGACAGGATACGCCGGCATGCGGATTCTCTATCGGATTTGAGAGAATCGTTATGCTGCTTCTGGAAAATGGATACAAAGTTCCGGCAGCAAAAGAGAAAAAGGCATACCTTCTGGAGAAGAAGCTTCCAAAAGAAAGTATGTTAAAAGTACTTGCAATGGCGAAAAAAGACAGAGAAGAAGGAAAACAGGTACTGATCGTCAATATGAAGAAAAACAAGAAGTTCCAGAAAGAACAGCTTACAGGGGAAGGCTATGCAGATATTGTAGACTGCTACGCAGACCGTCTGTAGAATATAGAGAAGAAAAGGAGAAGAATCATGGCAGAATCAATGCAGGGATTAAAAAGAACTCATAGATGTGCCGAGTTATCTGCAGCGAATGCAGGTGAAACTGTGACAATCATGGGCTGGGTACAGAAAAACCGTAACAAAGGAGGTCTCGTATTTATTGACGTCAGAGACCGTTCCGGAATCATTCAGGTTGTATGCGAAGAAGGCAAGACGGATGCAGCGCTGATCGAAAAGGCCGCGAAGCTTCGTTCGGAATATGTAGTAGCTGTTGTAGGTAAAGTGGAAAAACGTTCCGGCGCAGTTAATAAAAATCTGGCAACCGGAGAGATTGAGATCATTCCGGAAGAATTACGTGTACTTTCCGAGTCTGAGACACCACCGTTCCAGATTGAAGAAAATTCAAAGACAAAAGAAGAGATTCGTCTGAAATACAGATATCTGGATCTGAGAAGACCGGATATGCAGAGGAACCTGATGATGCGAAGCAAAGTTGCGACATTAACCCGTCAGTTTCTCTCAGAAGAAGGATTTATGGAGATTGAGACTCCGATCCTGATCAAGAGTACACCGGAAGGAGCAAGAGATTATCTTGTACCAAGCCGTGTGCATCAAGGACATTTTTATGCACTCCCGCAGTCACCACAGCTTTTCAAACAGCTTTTGATGTGTTCCGGATGTGACCGTTATTTCCAGATTGCAAAATGTTTCCGTGATGAGGACTTAAGAGCAGACCGTCAGCCGGAATTTACACAAATTGATATGGAGCTTTCTTTTGTTGACGTAGATGATGTAATTGAAGTAAATGAACGTCTTCTCGCAAAATTATTTAAAGAAGTTCTTGGTGTTGAAGTATCACTGCCGATTCAGAGAATGACATGGCAGGAAGCAATGGATCGTTTCGGTTCTGATAAGCCGGATATCCGTTTCGGAATGGAACTTCAGAACGTAACAGAAGTTGTAAAAGACTTTGATTTCGTTGTGTTTAAAAGTGCGATTGAAAATGGCGGAACTGTCCGTGGCATCAACGCCAAAGGACAGGGTAGCATGGCAAGAAAGAAAATTGACAAACTGGTTGATTTTGCAAAAGACTATGGCGCAAAAGGACTTGCATATATTGCAATCCACGAAGATGGAACTGTAAAATCCTCATTCGCCAAATTTATGACAGAAGAGCAGCAGGCCTCTTTGATTCAGGCAATGGGTGGAGAGAATGGAGACTTACTTCTGTTTGCAGCAGATAAAAATAAAGTTGTATGGGATGTTCTTGGTGCACTGCGTCTGGAACTTGCCCGTCAGATGGAATTGTTGGATAAGAATGAGTACAAATTCCTCTGGGTAACAGAGTTCCCATTACTTGAGTGGAACGATGAACAGAACCGCTTTACAGCGATGCATCATCCATTTACTATGCCGATGGAAGAAGATCTTCAGTACATTGACAGTGATCCGGGAAGAGTTCGCGCAAAGGCATATGATATTGTGCTGAACGGTAACGAGATCGGTGGAGGAAGTGTACGTATCTTCAATCAGGATATTCAGAGCAAGATGTTTGAAGTTCTCGGGTTCACACCGGAGCAGGCACAAGAGCAGTTTGGATTCCTGCTTGAAGCATTCAAATACGGAGTTCCGCCGCACGCAGGACTGGCATACGGACTGGATCGTCTTGTTATGCTTATGGCAAAGCAGGACAGCATCCGTGATGTGATCGCATTTCCGAAAGTAAAAGACGCATCTGATCTTATGACAGAAGCTCCGTCACCGGTTTATGCAAAGCAGTTAGATGAGCTGGGACTTGAAGTGGAAGAAAATGCCCAGGAACAGGAGTAGAGAGTATATGGAACATCCATCTATTGCTGATGAAACATTCAGAGAGAAGATAAAAGAAATTGAACAGATTCTTGCATTATATAAAGAGGGCAAAACAATAATAGAAATTGCCGGCTCGCTTGATTTCGCACAGTCGTATGTCCAGGACGTACTGCTGTGCGTGCAGGCTTCGGCTGAGGAAGACCCGGCAGCGATTGCAATGCTGCTGGAGGGGTAGGAGATTTTCTATGAGTATATTAAACGTGGAACATCTGACACATGGCTTTGGAGACAGAGCCATTTTCTCAGATGTTTCTTTTCGGTTATTAAAAGGTGAACATATCGGGCTGGTAGGAGCCAATGGAGAAGGAAAGTCTACATTCATGAACATTGTGACTGGAAAACTGACGCCGGATGAAGGAAAAGTAGAATGGTCGAAAAACGTACATGCAGGATATCTGGATCAGCATGCGGTGCTGAAAAAAGGCATGACAATCCGGGAAGTTCTAAAATCTGCATTTGACAGTCTTCTGCAGAAAGAAATCCGCATGAATGAGATCTGTGATCTGCTTGGCACAGCAGATGATGCACAGATGGCAGAATTAATGGAAGAACTTGGAACAATTCAGGATGAGCTGACTTTGCATGATTTTTATACAATTGATGCAAAGGTAGAAGAAGTGGCAAGAGCGCTGGGACTTCTGGATCTTGGATTAGACCGGGATGTTACAGACTTAAGTGGCGGGCAGCGCACCAAAGTTCTGCTGGCAAAATTATTGCTGGAGAAACCAGACATTCTGCTTCTGGATGAGCCAACCAATTATCTCGATGAAGAACATATTGCATGGCTGAAACGCTATTTGCAGGAATATGAAAATGCATTTATACTGATCTCGCACGATATCCCATTTCTCAATGATGTGGTGAATATTATTTATCATATGGAAAATCAGGAACTGAACCGTTATGTGGGCGATTATGACCATTTTCAGGAAGTTTATGCAGTAAAGAAGGCACAGCTGGAAGCAGCATACCGCAGACAGCAGCAGGAGATTAGTGAGCTGAAAGATTTTGTGGCACGGAATAAAGCGCGTGTATCGACAAGAAATATGGCAATGTCCAGACAGAAAAAACTGGATAAAATGGATGTGATCGAGCTTGCGGCAGAAAAGCCGAAGCCGGAATTTCATTTCCGTTACGGACGCACGCCGGGAAAAATGCTTTTTGAGACAAAAGATCTTGTGATCGGTTATGATGAACCATTATCGAAAAAACTGAATTTTTCGATGGAACGGGGACAGAAAATTGCTCTTGTCGGAACGAACGGAATTGGAAAGACAACACTTCTTAAAAGTATTCTCGGACTGCTTCCTTCTCTGAAAGGGGAATGTGAACTGGGAGAGAATCTGGAACTTGGATATTTTGAGCAGGAAGTAAAAGGGGAGAATAAAAATACCTGTATCGAAGAGTTATGGGAAGAATTTCCGTCTTTTACACAGTATGAAGTGCGTTCTGCGCTTGCAAAATGCGGGCTTACGACAAAGCATATCGAAAGTCAGGTCCGTGTTCTGAGTGGTGGAGAACAGGCGAAAGTCCGTCTTTGTAAACTGATCAACCGTGACACGAATTTTCTGCTTCTGGATGAGCCGACCAATCATCTGGACGTAGACGCCAAGGATGCACTGAAAAAAGCACTTCAGGAATACCGCGGAAGTATTCTTTTAATCTGTCATGAACCGGAATTTTATAAAGATGTCGTGCAGGAAGTCTGGGACATGAGCAAATGGACAACGAAGATATTTTAGGTTGACATTTACAGAGAGCAAAACTATAATTAAATATACAATTTAATGTTACAGGGAGCTGGTACAAAGCTGGCTGAGAGGAAACTATAATTTGTTTCGACCTATAACCTGATTTGGATAATGCCAACGTAGGGAAGAATTACGGAAGAGAAGAGATGCCTGCGCATCTCTTTTTATACGAAAACGTTTTTTGCGGTGGCAGAAGCGTTTTTTTTATGGAATAGGAAAATGCGCCATGCTTACATGGCAGAAAAAAGATTTTATTTACAGGAGGATGATCCAATGAGAAATTACACAACACAGATGGATGCGGCAAGAAAGGGAATTGTTACACCAGAACTGGAAAAAGTTGCAGAAAAAGAAAAGATGACAGTAGAAGAATTACAGAAACTGGTTGCTGAAGGAAAGGTAGCGATCTGTGCAAACAAGAATCATACCTGTCTGGATCCGGAAGGGGTAGGAAGTATGCTCCGTACAAAGATTAATGTCAATCTTGGCGTTTCCAGAGACTGTAAAGACTATGACATTGAGATGGAAAAGGTCATGAGTGCGGTAAATCTTGGCGCAGAGGCGATCATGGATCTGTCCAGCCACGGAAATACGCAACCATTCCGCCGCAAACTGACAAGTGAATGTCCGGTTATGATCGGTACAGTTCCGGTATATGACAGTGTGATCCATTATCAGAGAGACCTTGCTACTTTATCAGCAAAAGATTTTGTAGATGTTATCCGTATGCATGCAGAAGACGGAGTAGATTTTGTAACGCTGCACTGCGGAATCACAAGAAAAACGATTGAGCAGATCAAAAAGCATAAGAGAAAAATGAACATTGTAAGCCGTGGTGGAAGTCTTGTATTTGCGTGGATGTGCATGACTGGAGAAGAAAACCCGTTCTACGAATATTATGATGAGATCCTGGACATCTGCGAAGAGTATGATGTTACAATTTCTCTGGGAGATGCATGCAGACCGGGATGTCTGGCAGACGCAACGGATGTATGCCAGATCGAAGAACTGGTACGCCTTGGCGAACTGACAAAGCGTGCATGGGATCACAATGTCCAGGTTATGGTAGAGGGACCGGGACATGTGCCGCTTGATCAGGTTGCAGCAAATATGCAGGTGCAGAAGAGTATTTGTATGGGAGCACCGTTCTATGTATTAGGACCTCTCGTTACAGACATCGCACCGGGATATGATCATATTACTGCCGCTATCGGTGGCGCTGTGGCTGCTATGAACGGAGCTGCATTCCTCTGTTATGTAACACCGGCAGAACATCTGGCACTTCCGAATGTTGATGATGTAAAACAGGGAATCATTGCTTCCAAGATCGCAGCACATGCGGCTGATATTGCCAAAGGTGTCAGAGGAGCAAGAGATATTGATGATAAGATGGGTGACGCGAGAAGAAAGCTTGACTGGGAAGCACAGTATGCATGCGCACTGGATCCTGATACAGCAAGAGCAATCCGTGACAGCAGAAGTCCGGAAGATGACCACAGCGATACATGCAGTATGTGTGGAAAATTCTGCGCAGTCCGCAGTATGAATAAAGCGCTGGCAGGAGAATATATTGATATTCTGTAAATATTCAGAATTATAAAAAACTGCAGCAAGGTGTCTGGTTATGGACATCTTGCTGCAGCTTTTTATATAACAAGAAATTGTATTTTCTATTATAAATAATAGCCTCCGGGAGAATGCGAGCTTGATGAGGCACATTCGTCAAATACAGTGCAAGCAAAAATCTGTACTTGGGTTCACCGTATATGCAAAAAAGGAACTGCAAACTGCAATTCCTCTTCAAGAGCGACAGACGGGGTTCGAACCCGCGACCCCGACCTTGGCAAGGTCGTACTCTACCAACTGAGCCACTGTCGCATATCTTAAGTTGTTGTTCTGTGTTATGTGTTCCTCAGAACAATACATACTATACTACGTGAATTAGTTTTTGTCAACACTTTTTTAAAAAAAGTTTTTTGAATTTTCTAATTTTCGCAAATGCTTATAAAACATGCAATGATAAAAAGATGTTATTATAGAACATTTTTGACTATATCCACCAGATAATGCTATAATAAAATTGATTGTGATGTCTGTAAAGACGTCATAAAAATACAGGAAAGAATGAGGGTAGGGATATATGGCAGAATGTAAGAAAATAAAGGCAGCACTCCTCGGATTAGGAACCGTGGGCGGCGGTGTTTATAAACTGGTTCAAAGACAGAAAGAAGAAATGGTAAAAAAATCAGGAGCGAATCTTGAGATTACAAGAATCCTTGTACATAATATGAACAAACAAAGAGAAGGCGTAGATGCCTCTCTTCTGACAGATAACTGGAAAGAAATAGTAGAAGATCCGGAGATTTCGATTGTGATTGAAGTAATGGGAGGAATCGAACCGGCGAAGACGATGATTCTGGAAGCACTCTGCGCAGGGAAGAATGTAGTGACTGCGAATAAAGATCTGGTGGCAGTGCACGGAAGAGAATTACTGGATGCAGCACAGGAAAATCAGGTTGATTTCCTCTTTGAGGCGGCTGTTGCAGGCGGTATCCCGATCATTCGTCCGCTGAAACAGTGTCTTGCAGCGAATGAGATTGATGAAGTGATCGGTATCGTGAACGGAACAACAAACTACATCCTGACAAAGATGTTTGAGGATGGCATGGACTTTTCAGAAGCGCTGGCAAAAGCGACAGAGCTTGGATATGCGGAAGCAGATCCGACTGCGGATGTTGAAGGTCTGGATGCTGGAAGAAAAGTTGCAATCTTAGCTTCCATTGCATTTCATTCCAGAGTTGTATTTGACGATGTATACACAGAAGGAATTACAAAGATATCTGCGAAGGATGTCGCCTATGCAAAAGAATTTGGCAGTGTGATCAAGCTTCTCGGAGTGGCACATAACAGAGAAGATGGTATTGAGGTTGCAGTTTATCCGATGATGCTGCCGAAGAATCATCCGCTTGCATCTGTCAGAGATTCCTTTAATGCGGTTTTTGTACACGGAGATGCATTAGATGATGCGATGTTTTACGGAAGAGGCGCCGGAGAGCTTCCAACAGCCAGTGCTGTTATGGGAGATGTGATCGACATTATCCGCGATATCCAGTTCTCATGTACCGGACGAATCAGCTGTACCTGCTACAAGAATACACCGGTCAAGAGTTCAGATGATGTGAAAAATAAATTCTTTGTACGCATGCAGGTAACAAACAAACCGGGCGTTCTTGCACGAATCGCCAGCATGTTCGGTGAGCACAAAGTCAGCATTTCCAAAGTGATCCAAAAGGTCATTACAGACGGAGTCGCTGAACTTGTTATCGTAACGGAAGCAGTAAAAGAGTATCATATGCAGGATGCGTTGATGCATTTAAGAGAGATGGATACGACGCAGGAAATCAGCAGTGTGATTCGTGAGTATTAAAAGTCGGATATATTTATAAGAAAGCCGGGAAGTTCATGAGGAGGGAAACATAAGATGCGGGAGAGAACGACGCTTGGATTTTTGTTTAAGCAGATCAGTACAATTTACGAAAAAGAATTTAACCGCAAACTACGTACGCTGGGAATCACAGCTTCACAGTGTGCGGTGCTGGATTATTTATTTACAAGCAGAAAAGAGCATGTAACCCAGAGAGATATTGAAAAAGCGTTGAGTCTGCGTAATCCGACTGTGACAGGACTTATGAAACGACTGGATGAAAAAGGATTTATCCTTGTAGTACCGAGCAACGAAGATAAGCGTTGTAAGAACATTTACCTGACTGAGAAAGCATATGATATTCAGAGGAGGATGGAAACAGACCGGAAGAAACTGGATAAGATGCTGACACTGGGAATGAATAAAAAAGAAGTAGAAGCATTGAAAAAGATGCTGGATCGTGTACTGTATAATATAGCCGAGCCTTAGAGGCCGGCTTTTTTACTGTTTTTCTGTAATACATGAGCTGACTTTACATAGATTTAACATAGATTTCATCTGATTTGCATGTGCATTCGCTAGAATAGCAACGATAGTAAATTGTACAGCAAAAAGGAGAGAAATCAATATGAATGAAAATATGCAGATTGTATTTGGTCTGCTGGGGGGACTTGCAATCTTTATTTATGGAATGAATATGATGAGCGAGTGTCTGCAGAAAGCAGCTGGAGAGAAGATGAAAAGTATTTTGGCATTACTGACAAAGAATCCGGTTCTCGGTGTGCTTGCCGGAGCGCTTACAACGGCAGTTCTGCAGAGCAGCAGCGCCACAACGGTCATGGCAATCGGATTTGTCAGTGCAGGACTTATGAACCTGCCACAGGCAATTTCTATTATATTTGGTGCAAATATCGGAACAACCATGACGGCACAGATTATTGCATTTAAGATCAGCGATTACATATATATCATTATTTTTGTGGGATTTATCATTGCATTTATTGCAAAATCAGAAAAAGCAAAAAGTATAGGACAGACGATATTTGCATTCGGTCTGTTATTCCTTGGAATTGAGACAATGGGAGACGTCATGAAACCGCTGGCATCCAGTCCGATGTTTACACAACTTATTGCAAGTGTAAAACATATTCCGGTTCTTGGAGTGGGAGTAGGTACATTAATGACGCTGGTCGTACAGAGTAGTAGTGCAACCATCGCAGTCTTACAGAATTTTGCAGCACAGGCAGGACCAGACGGTATGACAAGTATTCTTGGACTTACTGGTGCGATTCCGATCCTGCTTGGAGACAATATCGGAACAACGATCACGGCACTTCTTGCAAGTATAGGACAGACGAAAGATGCAAAGAGAACAGCCGTGGCGCATTGCATTTTTAATATATCAGGAAGTTTTTTATTTATATGGTTTGTGAAACCATATGCTGCACTGATCCGTTTTATTTCACCAAAAGGACCGGAAGTGGAAGTGATTTCCAGACAGATTGCGAATGCGCATACTTGTTTTAATATTACAATGACACTGATCTGGGTATGCCTGATTGGAGTGATGGTGAAGATTGTTATGTTCCTGATTCCGGATGGAAAGAAGACTGAATCAGATCCGTTTGAGACATTATATTTGGATGAGAATGTGAAAAATCAGCCGGCAGCAGCGCTGCAGCTTGTCGCAAAAGAGATTTTACATCTGAGCGATCAGGTGAAAAAAGTTCTGCATGATACGGTGACTGTCGTAAAAGAAAATCAGATGCAAGGTGTAGATAAGATACAGGAGGAGAGTGCGAAAGTAACAAAGCTCACAGATAAAATCACAGATTATCTGGCAGGATTATTTTCTTCCGGACTTTTGACCGAACAGCAGGCATCCCAGACAGCGGGACTGATGTATGTGCTGGGAGATGTGGACCGAATCGGTAATTTAAGTGCCGGAATTGCATTATCTATGAAAGAAAAAGAAACAAACCAGTATAAATATTCACAGGAAGCGATGGATGAACTTGCAAAATGTCTGAAAACTCTGGAGAAGATGTTTGATTCAGCGACAAAGGCATTACGCGGTGATACAACAGTAGAGCTTGAAAAGCTGATGAAGCGCAAAGACAAGATTGTCAATTTGGATATTATGATGCGAAAATCCCATATCCAGCGTGTCAACAAAGGAAAATGTAAAGCGAGTCTGACAACACCATTTACGAATATTCTTCATTTGATTGACCGTATGGGAAACAGTTGTATCAACCTGGCTGATGCGGCTACAAATGAAGTGGCATTAAAATATTTCCTTCCCAAAGATGAGATGACAATGTAAGAATCGAGGCAGAAAGAAAATTTTATAAAGTATAAGTTATTAAGGTTCATGCAAAAATAAAGCATGGACCTTTTTGTTCCTCCTTAATGAGAAAATGGTATGAACACGACAAACGCATGAGTAAATAAATTGTGAACACACCCCTTTTCTAGTAAAAT
>SAMEA3387452__coassemble_2940_pt1 | contig 12037 bp, 15 predicted proteins | sample SAMEA3387452__metabat2_high_PE_017 | metagenome-assembled genome bin SAMEA3387452 (sample SAMEA3387452) | Felis catus | biome: Faeces | place: United Kingdom | collected 2012 | reverse complement strand
GACGTACCGGACGTGACGGATGCGGTGGAGCAACCGGATCTTCCAAAGTACATACCGAAGAGTCCATCGAGACATGCGGTGCAGAAGTACAGAAAGGTAACGCACCGACAGAGCGTAAGATCCAGCGTATGTTCCGCAGAGAAGAAGTAAGTAAATTAATCAAGAAATGTAACGACTTCGGTGCAGGTGGTGTATCCGTTGCCATCGGAGAACTTGCAGACGGACTGCAGATCGATCTGGACAAAGTGCCGAAGAAATATGCCGGACTTGACGGAACAGAGATCGCTATTTCCGAGTCCCAGGAGCGTATGGCTGTTGTCGTAGATCCAAAAGATGTCGATACATTTATGAACTATGCAGCAGAAGAAAACTTAGAGGCAACAAAGGTAGCTGTAGTAACAGAAGAGCCGAGACTGGTACTTTCCTGGAGAGGAAAAGAGATCGTCAACTTATCCCGTGCCTTCCTTGATACAAACGGAGCGCATCAGGAGACAACGGTTACTGTAGAGATCCCAAGCCGCAAAGATACGATTCTTACAAGAGAAGAAGTAAAAGATGTCAAAGCAAGATGGTTAGAGACATTAAAAGACCTGAACGTATGCTCGCAGAAAGGTCTTGTAGAGATGTTCGACGGTTCTATCGGAGCAGCTTCCGTATTCATGCCGCACGGTGGAAAATACCAGCTGACAGAGACACAGGCAATGGTTGCAAAACTTCCGGTACTGACAGGAGACTGCGATACTGTTACGATGATGAGTTACGGATTTGATCCATATCTGTCTACATGGAGCCCATATCACGGAGCTATTTACGCAGTGACAGAGTCTGTTGCGAAGATTGTGGCAGCAGGTGGAGATTACAGCAAGATCCGTTTCACATTCCAGGAGTATTTCCGCAGAATGACAGAAGATCCGACCAGATGGAGTCAGCCGTTCGCAGCACTGCTCGGTGCTTACAATGCACAGCTCGGATTCGGACTTCCATCTATCGGAGGAAAAGACAGTATGTCCGGAACATTTGAAGATATCGATGTACCGCCGACACTGGTTTCCTTCGCAGTAGATGTGGCAACAGAAAAAGACATCATCACACCGGAATTAAAAGCAGCAGGAAATAAACTCGTATGGATGCAGATTCCGACAGATGAATACGACGTACCGGAATATGCAAAAGTAATGGATGCTTACGGTAAATTCACAGACGACATCAGAAGCGGCAAGATCGTATCTGCTTACGCATTAGACAGACACGGAATCGTATCCGCAGTCAGCAAGATGGCATTCGGTAACCGTATGGGTGTTACCATCTGCGACAGCGTAGATGCAAAAGACCTGTTTGCACCGGCATTTGGTGATATTATCGCAGAAGTACCGGCAGATAAAGTAGACGCACTGACAATCCCGTACACGGTGATCGGTGAAGTAAATGCAGATGCCGTATTCGCATACAAAGAGGTAAAACTGACAGAAGCAGATGCAGAAGCAGCATGGAAAGAACCACTGGAGAAAGTATTCCCAACCAACTCCGGAGCAGAAGGACAGGAAGAAGCAGTGAAGAGTGATGTATACAAAGCATCCGATATCCACATCTGCACACACAAGATTGCACAGCCGACTGTATTTATCCCGGTATTCCCTGGAACAAACTGCGAGTTCGACAGCGCGAAAGCATTTGAGCGTGCAGGAGCGAAGACGATTGTCAAAGTCTTCCGCAACCAGAATGCAGCCGACATCGTAGATTCTGTAGATGTATTTGAAAAAGCAATCGCACAGTCCCAGATCATCATGTTCCCGGGTGGATTCAGTGCAGGAGATGAGCCGGACGGTTCCGCTAAATTCTTCGCAACTGCTTTCCAGAATGCGAAGATGAAAGAAGCAGTAGAGAAGCTGTTAAATGAAAGAGACGGACTGGTACTCGGTGTGTGCAACGGATTCCAGGCACTTGTCAAACTGGGACTGGTTCCGAACGGAGCAGTTACCGGACAGAATACAGATGCACCGACACTGACTTACAATACGATCGGACGTCATATCTCCAAGATGGTGTATACAAAAGTTGTATCCAACAAATCCCCATGGCTTGCACAGGCAGAGCTTGGCGGTGTATACACGAACCCGGCATCCCACGGAGAGGGACGTTTCGTAGCAAATGGAGAGTGGCTTAAGAAACTCTTTGCAAACGGACAGGTAGCAACACAGTACTGTGATCCGGAAGGAAATGTTACGATGAATGAAGAATGGAATGTCAACGGTTCTTACTGCGCGATCGAAGGTATCACAAGTCCGGACGGACGTGTATTCGGCAAGATGGCACATTCCGAGAGACGTGACAGAAGTGTAGCTATGAATATTTACGGAGAACAGGATCTGAAGATCTTCGAATCCGGTGTTGCATACTTTAAATAAAAGTGAAACTTAGAGTGCAATCTGTTTCACTAAAAGCGAAAAAGAATCAACTAAAATGAAATAAAATCAATATTTTTGCAAGTAGTACAAATAAATGTTGCAAAAAACTGCAAAATTTGTAAAAAAAATACTTGCCATATGCACTCTTTTCCTTTACAATGATAAAGGACAAAGACGTCAGAGAAAAACGGGTGGATTTGTCCATCCGTTTTCTTTTTAAAAGGATGTTTTTTTGAGACAGAAAGATTTAGGAGGTAACAAGGTTATGTCATATGTTGATGAAGTACTGGAAAGAGTAGTAGCTAAGAACCCTGCTGAACCAGAATTCCACCAGGCAGTAAAAGAAGTATTAGAATCATTGAGAGTGGTAGTTGAGGCGAATGAAGAGAAGTTCAGAAAAGACGCCTTACTGGAGAGACTTGTAGAACCAGAGAGACAGTTTAAGTTCCGCGTACCGTGGGTAGACGACAAAGGACAGGTACAGGTGAATACAGGATACCGTGTACAGTTCAACAGTGCGATCGGACCATACAAAGGAGGCTTACGTCTTCACCCATCTGTAAACCTTGGAATCATCAAGTTCCTCGGATTTGAGCAGATCTTCAAGAACTCCCTGACAGGACTCCCGATCGGCGGAGGTAAAGGTGGTTCTGATTTCGATCCGAAGGGCAAATCAGACAGAGAAGTTATGGCATTCTGCCAGAGCTTTATGACAGAACTTTGCAAATATATTGGAGCAGACACAGATGTTCCTGCCGGAGATATCGGAACAGGAGCAAGAGAGATCGGTTACATGTTCGGACAGTACAAGAGAATCCGCGGACTGTATGAAGGCGTTCTTACAGGTAAGGGATTAAGCTATGGCGGATCTTTAGCAAGAACAGAAGCTACAGGATATGGTCTTCTTTATTTCACAGAAGAACTTCTGAAGATTAACGGAAAAGACTTAAAGGGAATGACAGCAGCAGTATCCGGATCCGGTAACGTAGCAATCTACGCAACAGAGAAAGCACAGCAGCTTGGAGCAAAAGTTGTAACAGTCAGCGATTCTACAGGATGGGTATACGATCCGGAAGGAATCGATGTAGCTGCATTAAAAGAGATCAAAGAAGTAAACCGTGCAAGACTGACAGAGTATAAGAAATATCGTCCGAACTCAGAATATCATGAAGGACGCGGCGTATGGTCAGTAAAAGTTGACCTGGCTCTTCCTTGCGCAACACAGAACGAATTACATCTGGAAGATGCAAAACAGTTAGTAGCTAACGGATGCGTAGCTGTATGCGAAGGTGCGAACATGCCTACTACATACGAAGCAACACAGTATCTGCAGGAGAACGGAGTGATCTTCGCACCTGGTAAAGCTGCCAACGCCGGTGGAGTTGCAACATCTGCACTGGAGATGTCACAGAACAGCGAGAGATTAAGCTGGACATTCGAAGAAGTAGATGCCAAATTAAAAGATATCATGGTAAATATCTGCCACAACATGGACGAAGCTGCAAAACGTTACGGAATGGAAGGTAACTATGTAGCAGGCGCTAACATCGCAGGATTCGAGAAGGTTGTAGACGCTATGACCGCTCAGGGAATCGTGTAAGAGATTTCAAAAAGACCGCAAACCATTGAGTTTGCGGTCTTTTTTTATTGTCTGAATATTCACATGACGGATGAAAAAAGCACCTTACGGAATATCGTGGGCGACAAGTGGGAGACAGGTGGGAGACAGGTGGGAGACAAACGAATATAAGCAAAAAGAGACCGGATTTCCGATCTCTTACGAGTCACAGCTTGTTCACTTCCTTCAGAAGCTCGGTCATCGTTTTTTGTGTATAAACACCTTTTGTAATATCAACTCCGCTTTGCGTTTTGAAATTTTTAAAATCATTGTCGGCAACAGAATGCCCCATGATAAGCTTCAGGCACACACTGTTCATTCCGACATTATCAGCCAGGGCGGCGAAAGTATATCGGCCGTCATGTGGGGTATGCTTCATCCCAAGCTTATTAATAGCAGTATTCCAGTTACCGTTCTGATAGGATCCGTAGGTGTAATGATTTCCGAATTTGTTGTTGATCAGATATTTTTTGTTCGGATCATACCGGTTTTTGATAAGCGGAAGGACCTTATCGCACAGTGGGATAAGCCGGTCGTATCCTGCTTCGGTCTTCAGACCGCCGACCATGTACCGCTCTTTGAGATGCACATTTTCTGTCAACATCTCCAGAAGCTCAGTCGGTCGCATCCCGGTATATATGTAGATCAGAATGATGTCAACGTTGTTGATCACATAGCACTGCTTCCATAATTCAGCGATTTCCTCATCAGAGAAGCGGGAATGGATAGATTGCGTTGTTTTCACGTATTCATAAACAAGATGCTCAGTCGGATCAGAGTCTATATACTCATTTATAAGAGCATATCCAAATATACCCTTAACAAGCGCCCGCATGCTTCCAACGGTGGTTTTAGATTTGTGATTCCAGGTGTTGAAACATTCCTGCAGATCGTTGGGCTTAATTGTAATGACCTTGCGTTGATGTAGATCAGAAAGATGGTTGTAAGCGATTTCATAATTTCTCCAAGTAGAAGGAGAAAGCTGTTGTTTAAGTCCATTCTTCCAGCGTTTCCATTTTTCATACATCTCCGCAAAAGTAGGAGACTGCGTATATTTGGAATGTTCCTGGACCACATGACCGTTATTATATTCGGCGAGCCATTTCAGCGCCATATCCTGACGTGCAAAATATTCAAGATATTTTCTCTTCCTCTTTGCAGTCCCGTCCGGAAATTCTTCCAGATAAGAGATCCGGACGGCATAAGGTTTTCGCCTTTTTCCGGAAAGCTTTACCACGCTTCCGTATCCGTTTGGTAATTTCATTTCATCCACCTCCATAAAAATGGGTATAAAAATAAAACCTATACAAAAGCATGGTTTTTACAATGAAATTATGATAAAATAAAAGAGGTCAAATTCATTCATTTTATCAATACATTGCGCCAGCTTTCGTATTGATAAGCAATAGCTCCTGCTCCAACAGGAGCTATTTTGTTATTCGAAATCAGGGAGAGAAATAAATCTCTCTGTAAATTCTTTCAAGACTGACCGGTCATCCGGAGAAAGCCTAAGATAAGCTTTCAAAAATGACAGATCGAAGTCATCAAGATCATAGACTCGGCGGAGCTGATCAAGAGCGGATTCGTGCTCAGAGATGAACATATCACCTTCGCCTGTTGATAAATATTCGTGGCTTACTCCAAATTCGCGACAAATGGATATCGCAAGTGAATCAGTAAGTCCAACTATCTCTCTTTCGATTTTAGAAACGGAAGATCTTCCGATCCCTATTCGATCGCCGAATTCCTCAAGAGTCAGATCCAATTCTTGTCTAACAGTCCTAACTCGCTCACCCTGCGTCATAAAAATTCCTTCACTTATTAATATTTTTAGAAAAATCAGACATTCTATCAGTATACGGTAGAAAGGAAATATTCTGATGGAAATATTAGTTGCAAAAGCACGCTACAAAAAAGGCTATACATTGGAACGCCTGGCTAAACGTTCCGGGATTGGAAAGTCCACCATCAACAATATTGAGAATGGAAAGACATCACCAAGGCTTTGCCAACTTGAAGCTATTGCAATCGCACTCGATCTGAAAATATCAGATCTTTACGATTCAGAATATAAATAATTGTATCATATATAAGATGCAAATAAATATATTCCACAATTTTTTCCACGTACGTGGAAATCGTTTGGCATATTTACAAAAACAACGTAAAATATGCTATCATCAGGACATCAAAGGAGTGATGTCCATGAACATTAAACAAAAAATTGAAAAAGTCTTATCAAAAATTACTTCGAATGATCAGCTGGAAAAAATATACAGATATATACTGTATATATACATACACGATTCGAAGTAAGGAAAGGAATCCAGGAGGATTCCTTTTTTAATTTTTTGAAATCAACATTTTCTTCACGGCTTTTCTTTCGTCTGGACTAAGATCTATATATCTTCGTAGAAGCTCTTTATCGTCAACGTCAAGATTATACTGTTCACAAAATTCATCTAATATCGTATCAGGCAAAGCGCCGAACATTTCTCCGTCACCATATACAAGGTAATCGTAATTTACGCGATATTCTCGACAGATAGATTTGACCATCTGATCCGTAAGGTTACGTTCACCACGTTCAATCTTCGATATAGCAGATCTTTGAACACCAAGACATTCACCGAATTGTTCCAAAGTCATACCGAGATCTTTTCGAATTAATTTAACTCGCTCACCCTGCGTCATAAAAATCACCTTCTTTCTGAATACACAATACCACGAAGAAAAGAAAAGGTCAATAAAAAAGTAGACAAAGGACACAAAAACTGTTGACATATTAGACTTAGGATATTATAATGTGTACACAGGATACAGAAACATATAGAAAGAAGGTGACAATATGGAAGAAAAAAGAACACAGCAGAATCTGGAAGAGCAGAAAAAAGATGTGGAAGAAATGCTTGAAATGATGGAGAGCATGAGCAGAGAGGAAAAACGCGAGTTAAGAGGCATTATGATTGGGCTACAAATGGCAAGACAGATTGCATAAGGAGGAAACAAAATGGGAGAGAGAATGGAGCGTGTGCGCTGCAAGGATGCAGCGCATGAGCTGAACATGGATGTGGAGTGCCTCCAGTACATGCTCCGCAAGGAGCGTCTTCCGATCGGATATGCCATCAAGAGAGATGGAGCAACGAGGTACACATATCACATATACAGAGGACTTCTGGATGCGTATAAACAGCATCTGGAAGGAGGTGCAGCATGACACAAAAAAGGACGACTGCTGCGAACAGTCGCCCAAACCATAAATGCAATTACCGGCGAAATATATCGCCTATAAATATTATAGCAGAAATCGCCGGGAAAAGCAAGAAAAACGGGACTCTGAGCGGTCCCGTGAGAACTCGATAAAGATATTATATTTAGGACATTGAGGACCGGATGATTAGAAGAAAGAAATACAAGCTCCGACAGGGAGACATCATTGAGGTGGAAGAATATCACGATGGGAGATATGGAGGAGCAGGGAACAGCAGAAAAAGAAAGGAGAAACCGACACCGGAAGCGGCAAGGATAATCAATAGCCAGAATAAGGCTAAGAAATGCAGGCAAAGGATGTTGGAATACTTCCGAGAGGGAGATGTGCTGGCAACTTGGACGTATGAAGTCCGCAACAGACCGCCGGATATGGCAGGCGCATTGAAAGACTTCCAAAGAGCCATGCGCAGGGTAAGAACAGAATATAGGAAAAGAGGGCGCGAGCTCTACTGGATCCGCAACATTGAACGCGGGACTAAGGGAGCATGGCATATACACCTATTAATCAATGAGATAGGCGATACAGCCAGTATCATCATGAATGCCTGGAATAAGGGTGGCACATGGACCACAAAAATAAAAGATAGCAAGCTATACAGCGCAGATATGTCACAGTTAGCAAGTTACCTAACAAAAGACAAGCATACGCGAGCTGACCGGAAGGATGGTACGCAGGGGAAGCCAAGGTTGGCAGAATCCAGCTACAGCACGTCTCGCAACATGCCATTACCAGAGCCGGAAGTGGACAAACTCCAACGCTGGAAGAGCGATCCAAAGCCGAAAAAAGGATACTACATAGCGAAAAGCGTAGAAGGTATTAATCCGGTAACCGGCTACAGATACCGAAGATATACGATGGTCAGACTTAATCCGGAGCATGGAAGCAGAGCAAGGCCAGCAAAGAAAAGGAAGGAGGGGAGCATAGCATATGGGTTATCTGAGAAAAGATCACGTCATGGACGCGCTGGAAGACGATAGAGGCGGAACAATGGCTTGCTATGAAAGCGAGCGAGAACGGGATATAGTCAAGCTCTGCTATGATTCGATGAAATATGTGCTTGATAGATTGCCGCAATATAGACCGAATAACGTCTACGAGGATGCAGAAAAGGAGCAAAAATGAAAGAAAAAATGTATAACCGCGTTGTGATCGCAATCTGCATTGTATGCATATTCGGGATGATCGGATATATATGGACCGGCAGAGCAAGAGCACAGGAGCAGGAAAGGCAGATAGTGAAGCATGAGCAGGAATACGATGCAAGAATGTCAGCTATCGACAGAAGAAGAGAGACCACAGGAGAGAATGCAATGCTTGAAAGGACAGAGCAGTGGAAAAAATCACAGAAAGAGAGGAGATAGGAGCATGAGTTTTGATTGGAGTCAGAAAAAGACGGACAAATATAAGAAAAGAGCTGAAAAAATAGTTAAAAAAGCAGGATACGGGTTAATCCTGCAAGTGGATGAAAAGCAGTTCGGCATAGCGCCGGGAGTTGCGAAAGTATACTTCAAACCAATAGACAAGAGAGGACATAAGAGAATATTCCAGGCGATGCAGAAGGCGCTGCCGGGATTAACCGACAGAGACATAAGCTATCAGCCTTATGTGATCCGGCAGAAGAATAAGCTGTACATACATCCGTGCTTAGAACTTCCAAGAGATAAGTGTGACCTGTAGGAGGGACGAAAAGCAATGGTAATCGAAGACTTAATAGAGCGAATCCGGTGGATGGGAAGAACGCATAAAGCCGGAGCATGTAGAGGAATATGTCTATTCTGCAACTACTACAGCCAGTGCAGAAAAGATGCACTGGAAGAAGGAGAAGAAAAATGAATATGAAATATGCAAAGCGTTCAGAGGACACGGAGCAGATAGCAGTGATCCAATGGGCGATATGGAACGAAAGCAGATTTCCGGAATTGAAGTGGCTGCATCACATTCCGAACGGCGGCAGCAGGAACAGACTGGAAGCGGTGAAGCTTAAGCAGATGGGAGTCAAGGCGGGAGTATCCGACCTGTGCCTTCCATATCCGAAAGGAATCTACTGCGGGTTATATATCGAGATGAAATTCGGGAGCAACCAGCAGCAGGACACACAGAAAGAATTCTTGCAGGACATGGCAGAAGCCGGACATTTCGTAGCCACATGCTACGGAGCAGAAGAAGCGGTGAGAGTATTAGAAGAATATCTCATGCTGGACGACCTGCAGATCGGAGAGGATGCATATGTGGCAAAAGCGGTGATGAATATTCCGAATAATAGCATCTTGAAAGATAGGAAGGCGATGAAGGAATGAGGATAAAAAGGATAGATCCGAGAGCTTGGTATGACGTTCCGGGATACGATGGAGAATATCAGGTCAACTACTACGGAAAAGCACGAAGAAGGACTCTGGAAGGATACGAAGAAATGAATCCATTCCTGAGAAATGGTCAGCGAGCCGTAAGAGTAAGAGATACGGAACGAACGATCATGAAGCTGATGCAGATCACATTCTCGGGAGACATCCCGCCGGGAATGACAAACTGCCATAAGAATGGGAACCAGTTGGATGACGAATTGGGAAATATAGGATTCACGACTTGGCAGGAGATCGGCAGAAGAAGCGCGCGAAAAAATAAAAAGCAGATTAAAGTTGCAAAAATAAACAAAGAGGGAGAAGTCGTAGAATTTTATAAATCTATCAGAGCGGCCGCAGAGAAGAATATGCTGGATCCGAAGACTATAAGCGAAAGAATCAAAGGAAAAGTTAAAAGGGTATTCGCGCCGGATGGATATGTATACTGCATGGACACGGATGCAGAGATTGACCGAACAATAAGAAGAATACGAAAAGCAAAGGAAGCGTAAAGGAGAGAAAAGCAATGTTTGATAAATTTGGAGAATTTGACAGTTACACAGAAATCAACGAATTGGCAGATAATCTGTTGAATGAAGGAGATACAGGATCAATAAGAGACCTGGCGAAAGAGAATGGAATTCCGGAAGATTATGCAGAGATGTTCCTGCAAGGGGACATTCCGGCACTGTGCGATTCACTGACAGCGGCAATCGGAAAGATTGAAACAGAAATGGCGGAACTGAAGCCACAGGAGCTTCTTTCGGACTGGACGGAATCACTTGAACAGTGTAACAGATGGAAAGGGACAAAAGTATACGATCACTTATAATGGCGAAAAAGTATCCGCAGTGACTTACCCGAACGGAGAGAAAGAAAACTGGGGATACGCAGGTGGAAAAACAACTGTTACAAAGAAAGCTTCTGACGGGATAGAAGTCCGCACAAATAGCCGGGAGTATGACACAAAGAGCGGAAAAGTGACAAAAGAAACAGAAGCGGATGGAAGTGTAACAACTTATGCTTATGAATATGAGGAAAATCCATATCTGGTTACAAAAACGACAAAAACGGTTGGTTATGAAAGTTTGACCAATGGAAAAGTAGAGTGGAAAACGAAAGAAAAAGTAAGTGAAACAGTTTATGATGAGCAGGAAAATGAAAAGACGGAAACAGATGAAGATGGAACCGTAACAACGTATACTTATGGTGATACAACGAGTGAGTGGACTGTGGATCAGCCATCAGAAATAAAAGAGGAAAAAAGAGATACTCTTATTAGTGATGAAAAATATGAATATAATGAAAATGGTGAGTCTGTAAAAGAGGAAGAAGTTACAGATACAGAGAATAAGACAGTTACAGAAAATGCTTATGATGATTCTGGAAATGAAATTGAAACGAAAACAACAGAAGCGGGAATTGAAACTTCTAAGACTACATCTTCTTATGATGCATATGGAAATACGAAAGAATCTTCAACAACCAGTGGAGATGTTGTAACTAAAGAAGAGAATAGTTATGATGTCATGGGGCGTGTGACAAAGAAGAACGATCCGGATACCGGAGAAGTAACGGAATATACTTATGATGAACTGGGAAGACAGATCAAATCTGTCAGCACTTTGAATGGAAAGAGCCAGACGACAACATCCGCTTATGATGCCAACGGAACGGTTGTTTCCGAGACAGGAACCGACGGAGTAAAGACGGATTATGTATACGATTCCCTGAACCGTGTTGTAAAGAAAACCGTTACGAAAGGTACATCCCTTACTTACACCACAGCTTATTCTTATGGTGATGTTACCGTACAGGATGGCAGGGGAACAAGAACTATTAAAAATGCATCCATCCAAAAGAAAAGCTATCCGAGTGGAACAACAGCATCCGAGACATATACGGATGCTTCCGGCAATGTCGTAAGAGAGAAAGTAAATGGACTGTATACCGATTACACTTATGATGCCTCCGGCAATCAGGTCGTTGCATATGAGAACGGAACCGGTGCGGACGCAGCAGAAGGAAAAGTGACACTGGCACTCTTCGATGAAGAAGGCAGAAACTTTGCAACGATCGTGAATCCGGGTGTATCCGGGGAAACCTATCAGGTCAGTGATGACAGTCTGGTTACCAAGCAGTCTTACGATGCAAAAGGAAATGTTACAAAAGAAACCGATGCTATAGGAACTGTAACCGCATATACCTATGATGATTCTGAACGTGTGACAGAAGTGATGCAGAACGCAGGTAAAGATGGCGCTGTTGTAACAAAAGCATCCTATGAAGCTGATACAGAGAACCAGAAGAATAAGACAACCGTTACCGATGCAGGTGGAAGAAAGAGTATCGAAGTCACAGATGCGGCAGGGCTCATAAAGAGCAGTCAGGGTCAGGGGGGAAA
>SAMEA3387452__coassemble_2895_pt1 | contig 12530 bp, 9 predicted proteins | sample SAMEA3387452__metabat2_high_PE_017 | metagenome-assembled genome bin SAMEA3387452 (sample SAMEA3387452) | Felis catus | biome: Faeces | place: United Kingdom | collected 2012 | reverse complement strand
ACTCAAGGCTGCTTTTTCGTTTACACCAACTCCGATTGTTTCCTTAACAGTTTGTGACGCCTTCGTCCTGTACACTCTATTAATTTCACCTACATTTTATGCTCACCCATTAGTTTTGTCAATGGGTTTTACTTAATTAAAGTGATAAATTTTCTTCCATCCATAAATACAGATCTTCGAATACCTGACTGCGGTCTGTTTCATTCAGGATCTCATGCCTGTCATCCTGATACAGCTTCATCTCTACTTTTTCAAATCCGGCATTCTTGTACTTGTCATATACTTTCTGTACTGCTTTTCCAAAATCTCCAACCGGATCGTCTGCACCGGATACAAAGAATATCGGCAAATCCTTCGAAATCTTCTCTATGCTCTCTTTGCGGGCAAGCACTTTCATTCCTTCAAACATCTGATAATAACCGCCAACCGTAAACTGGAAAGAGCAAAGTGGATCTTTCTCGTATTTTCTGCGCACATCCAGATCTGAACTGATCCAGTCTGTTGCTGTTACTGCCGGATGAAATTTCCTATTATAATTACCAACACTCATCTTATGCACAAGCGGGCTGTGATAATGCCAGCCTCTTACTGCCGCAAGCCCTTTACAGAGCTTCTGCCCCATGTTCAATTCCGCCATGCTGTGTTCACCGGTTCCCATGATGATCGCACCGGCAAGTCCGTCAGCATACATCGTCAGATACTGACGAAGCAGAAATGAACCCATACTGTGTCCCAGCATAAAATATGGTAGATCCGGATAATTCTTCTCACCGACTCTGCGGACTCTGTGGATATCTCCGATTACATAATCGTTACCGTATTCTTCCGGGAAATGCCCGTATTCTTCCGGCTTTGCTGCAGTCTTTCCATGTCCCAGATGATCGTGCCCGATCACAAGATAACCATGTCCGTTTAAGTATCTGGCAAATTCATCGTAGCGGTCTATATATTCTACCATTCCGTGACAGATCTGGAGGATCGCACGCACTTCACCTTCCGGGATCCAGATGATTCCATGTGAGCGCGTCCTCCCATCTGCACTTAAAAAGTTGAAATCTTTCTTCATTTTATATCAACTTCCTTCTCCTAACGATCTTCCATTTTTACATATTCTTTGTAGGAAGCCAGTGGCTTATACGCCGGACGGATAATCTTATCCGCATTCTTTAACTCTTCCAGACGGTGTGCACTCCAGCCGACAATACGTGCCGCCGCAAAAATCGGTGTGTAAAGTGCCGGAGGAAGATCCAGCATACTGTAAACCAGTCCGCTGTAAAAATCTACATTGGCATTGACACCTTTGTAAATCTTACGCTTCTGTGCGATCACTTCCGGAGCCAGACGTTCTACAAGCGCATACAGTCCGTATTCTTTTTCACAGCCTTTTTCCTCTGCAAGCTGTTTTACAAATTTTTTGAAAATGTCTGCACGCGGATCTGAAACAGAATAGATTGCATGTCCCATTCCGTAGATCAGACCTTTCTGGTCAAATGCTTTCTTCTCCAGCAGATCATTTAAATACTGACGTACTTCATCTTCATCTTCCCAGTCTGATACATGCGCTTTCATGTCTTCAAACATCTTCGTTACTTTGATATTCGCACCACCGTGTTTTGGTCCTTTTAACGAAGCCATCGCTGCTGCCATCGTTGAATAAGTGTCCGTTCCGGAAGAAGTTACAACGTGTGTCGTAAATGTTGAGTTATTACCACCGCCGTGATCCATATGCAGAACCAGAGCCATATCAAGGAGCTTCGCTTCCAGTTCTGTGTATTTACGATCCTCACGGAGCATCATCAGAATATTTTCAGAAGTAGACAGATCCGGTGATGGCGCGTAAATAAACAGGTCATCGCCCATACGGTAATTATATGCATGATAGCCGTACACCATCATCATCGGGAACTGGCTGATCAGGTTCAGGCACTGTCTTAATACATTCGGGATACTTGTATCATCCGCTTTGCGGTCATAAGTATACAGATTCAAAATACATTTCGCCAGCGTATTCATCATGTCCCGGCTCGGCGCTTTCATAATGACATCACGCACAAATGTCGGCGGCAATGTCCGGCGCTCTACGAGTGTCTCATGGAACATCTCCGACTCTTTTATATTCGGAAGCTCACCAAACAACAACAGATATGCGATCTCTTCGAATCCAAAATGTCCGTCCTCTAAAAATCCACGCACCAAGTCTTTGATGTTATATCCACGGTAATACAGATTACCTGCACACGGAACTTCTTTGCCGTCCACGATCTTAGTCGCACAGACATCGGAAATATTAGTAAGGCCGGCAAGTACTCCTTTTCCATTCACATCACGGAGTCCGCGTTTTACTTCGTATTTGCTGTACAGGTCTTTTTCTATTGTCGTATTCTTCTCACACAGTCCTGCGAAATGCTCAATCTCCGGTGTGATCTCGAACAGTGCATATTTGTTTTTCTTCTCCATGCGCATCATCCTTTCTTTGTTAATATCTTTGTTTTTTAATCCACAATTGTTTTTTTCTGCAACAAATTTATTGTTATTTACCATTTATATGATGTCAGAAACCACAATGCAATTACACCAGAGTGATTTTATGACTTAATGGCCCGCCCCGATATGAGCATAAACAGGAAGCATAAGCTTCACGATATACGATTATGCAGATAATTATAAATTTCATTGCTCAGTCTTGCAAATTCCTCCAGTGATAATGCCTCTCCTCTGACGCTTGCGCCTTTGCCTAACGTCTCGATTGCTTCTGCGATCACTTCTTTCGGGAGATCCCATTTGCCTGCATTTTTCAAACCATTGGCAAGTGTCTTTCGACGCTGGTTGAAAGACGCTCTGATAATATCAAACATCAGCTTCTCATCTTCTACTTCCACCGGAGGTTCGGCATGTCTTGTCAGACGGATGACTGCTGAGCCTACCTTCGGTCTTGGCATGAAGCAGTTCGGTGGGACATTTGCAACAATGTACGGGTCTGCATAATATTGCACCGCCAGTGACAGAGCACCGTAATCCTTGTTACCCGGTCCGGTCTGCATACGGTCTGCCACTTCCTTCTGTACCATAACCGTAATGCTCTGAAGCGGAACATGATTTTCAAAAAGTCCCATAATGATCGGTGTCGTAATATAATATGGAAGATTCGCAACCACTTTAATCGGTTTTCCTCCGTTCTGCTCCTCTACAATCTTCGCAATATCAAGCTTCAGAACATCCTCGTTGATAATCTGAACATTTTCATATTCATGCAGTGTATCCGCAAGAATCGGAATCAGATTTTTATCGATCTCAACCGCAATGACCTTGCCGGCTGCCTCTGCCAGATATTGTGTCATCGTTCCGATCCCCGGTCCGATCTCCAGCACCATGTCTTCTTTTGTAATCTCTGCGGAATAAATAATCTTATCCAGCACATGTGTATCGATCAGAAAATTCTGTCCGAACTTCTTCTGAAAATTAAATTTATATTTCTGTAATACTTCAATTGTATTCTGCGGATTTCCCAGATCTGGTTTTGCCATTTTCTCACTTCTCCCTGAATTTTAGGTATTTTCTAATTATACAATAAGTTTTGTCTTAATGATATACCCAAAATCGAAAATAGTCTTAAGAAAATATAAAGAAAACTCCGAAAATATATGGAAAAAATAAAATATAGCGAAATACATATAGAAATGCAGAAAAACAGGTAGCAAAAATCCAACCGGGAATTTCCTGGTTGGATTTCATAAAATTAATTTATTTGTACTTAATAAAGTTCACTATCGCTGATTCATTGCAAATAATGTCTTACACGTCCAGACCATACATGACGCATGCATATTCTTTATGCATCCAGACCATACATGATGCGTACATATTCTTTATGCATCCAGGCCATACCTGTTGCGTGCATATTCTTTATGCATCCAGACTATACATGGCACGTGCATTTTTCTCTGTCTGTGCAACAACTTCTTCATATAAGATCTCTTTGATCTCTGCGATCTTTTCCGCTACATATTGGATATATGCAGACTGGTTTCTCTTGCCGCGGAAAGGCTCCGGTGCAAGATACGGGCAATCTGTTTCCAGCACGATTGAAGTAAGCGGAATCTCTGCGACTGTCTCTTTTACTTTTTTCGCATTTTTAAAAGTAACGACACCGCCGATGCCGATGTAAAAGCCCATTTTCACATACTCTTTTGCCATCTCTTTGGAATAAGAGTAGCAGTGAATCACACCATTTAACCCCTGCGCATGCCCCTTCATGATCTCCATCGTATCTGCCGCAGCTTCCCGGCTGTGGATCAACACCGGAAGATTATGCTTACGTGCAAGTTCAAGCTGACGGATAAACCATTCTTTCTGCAGATCATGAGATTCATGATCCCAGTAATAATCCAGTCCAATCTCGCCGACGGCAACAACTTTTTTCTGATCCAAAAGCGCTTCCATCCGTACAAATTTCTCTTCATCCAGCGCACCGACTTCATCCGGATGTACGCCGACTGCGGCATACATAAACGGATATTTTTTCACCATTTCTGTCACACGTGTACAGGACTCATAAGTTGCCGACACATTGACGATCGTGCCGACACCATTTTCCTCCATGGACATCAGCAATTCTTCTCTGTCTACGTCAAACTGCTCATCATCATAGTGCGCATGCGTATCAAAAATCATCATCTTACAGTAACTCTTTTCTGAGTTCTTCCGGTGTCTTCTGTGACAACATTGCCGGTGCGATGTCAAATACAGATTTTGCTCCGCTCTCTCCGGCTTTGGAAAGTCTATAAGCTGCTCTTGCATAACAGATCAGAACGCTTGCTGTAAATTCCGGGTTGGAATCCAATTTCAGAGAATATTCGATCACGTGTTTATTTCCTTCTGTTCCTGTCTCTCCGCTGCGGATAACAAAACCACCGTGTGGCATCTTGCTGTGATTTTTCTTTAACTCTTCTTCTGTAATAAATGTTACAGTTGTATCATACTCATCGAAGTAGTTTGGCATTGTCTTGATTGCCTCTTCGATTGCTTTTAAGTCAGCTCCCTCTTCCGGAACAACATAACACTCACGAAGATGTTTATCTCTTGTTGTCAGCTCCGGCTCACTTCCGGTTCTTACTTTCTCTACTGCATCCTCGATCGGTACAGTATACTGGATACCATTTTTTACACCTTCAATACGGCGGATTGCATCAGAGTGTCCCTGGCTGACACCTTTTCCCCAGAAAGTATAAGTGCTTCCCTGTACCAGAATGGATTCTGCATACAGACGGTTCAGTGAGAACATTCCCGGATCCCAGCCAACAGAAATAATACTTACATTGTTTCCTGCTTTTGCTGCAGCATCCATATTTGCAAAATACTCCGGAATCTTTGCGTGTGTGTCAAAACTGTCAATAGTACAGAAGTTCTTAGCAACTTCCGGTCCCATAACCGGCAGATCTGTTGCAGAACCACCACACAGAACCATAACATCGATATCTTCTTTCATAGATACCATATCATCAAAATGTTTTACTTCTGCGCCTTCTGTTTTAATAGAAACTGTCTTCGGATCTCTTCTTGTGAATACAGCCTTCAGTTCCATATCATCGTTACGCGCGATTGCCTGTTCTACACCACGTCCAATATTTCCATATCCTACAATACCAATTCTAATTTTTTCCACAATTCTGTCTCCTTTTCCACATTTTATTTATCCACATCCGTGGGATAATTAATTGGGGACGGGGCTTTTCGAGAAAATCCCCGTCCCCAATTAAATATTAACAGATTTCAGCACCTGCCGGCATATCTTTTTCTGGTGATACAAGTGCCAGATTGCCATTGGCGTCTTCTGCACAGAGTAACATTCCTTCAGATAATACGCCTGCAAGTTTTGCCGGTTTTAAGTTTACAAGTACCATAACTTTCTTGCCGACCATCTCTTCTGCACTATAATGTGCTTTGATTCCGGAAACAATCTGTTTTACTTCGCTTCCGACACGCACCTGTGAGCAGAGAAGTTTTTTGGATTTCTTCACTTCTTCGCAGGAAATGATTTCTCCTACCTGGAACTGCATTTTACCGAAATCTTCAAATGTAATCTCTGGTTTTGCTTCGATATCGATCACTTCCTCGTCAGAAACTTCTTCTTTCTCTTCTACATGTGGATGCAGTTCTTCTACTCTCTTCATCACTTCGTTGATGTCCTGTCTTGCGAACAGAATCTCCGGCTTGTCTGTAACTTTTCCGTCACCTAACTGTGCGAAGATTTTCTCTGCTGTTTCCGGCATGAAGGATGAAAGTAATCCTGCACCAACCTTGATACTTTCGATCAGATTTGCAAGAACAGTTTCAAGACGGTCTTTCTTGTCTTCTTCTTTTGCCAATGCCCAAGGCATTGTCTCATCGATGTATTTGTTACAGCGTTTGAAGAGTGTGAAAATCTCTGTGATTGCATCTGCTACACGCAAGTCATTCATCTTCACATCAACGTTCTTCGGTGTGTTCTCTGTAACTTCTTTCAGATCTGCATCGATTGCAGCACCTTCTTCATCTAATGTCACATTTTTATTTGTAACAACGCCACCGAAATATTTATTTGTCATGGAAATCGTTCTGTTTACCAGATTTCCTAATGTATTTGCAAGATCAGAGTTAATACGCTCTACGAGCAGATCCCAGGAAATGACTCCGTCATTTTCGAATGGCATTTCATGCAGTACAAAATAACGGATCGCATCTACGCCAAAGAAATCTACCAGTTCATCTGCATATAATACATTTCCCTTGGATTTACTCATCTTACCGTCACCCTGTAATAACCACGGATGTCCGAATACCTGTTTCGGAAGCGGCACACCAAGAGCCATCAGGAAAATCGGCCAATAAATAGTATGGAAACGAATGATATCTTTACCGATCAGATGCAAGTCCGCCGGCCAATATTTATTAAAGCGCTCAGAATTATTTCCGTCGCAGTCATAACCGATTCCTGTGATATAGTTTGTCAGCGCATCCAGCCATACATAAACAACATGTTTCGGATCGAAATCTACCGGGATTCCCCATGAGAATGAAGTTCTGGATACACACAGATCCTGCAGTCCCGGAAGAAGGAAGTTGTTCATCATTTCATTTTTTCTTGCTACCGGCTGGATAAATTCCGGATGTGTATTGATATGCTCGATCAGGCGGTCTGCATATTTACTCATTTTGAAGAAATAAGCTTCTTCTTTTGCCGGTTTTACTTCTCTTCCGCAGTCCGGGCATTTGCCATCTACTAACTGGGATTCTGTCCAGAAAGACTCACATGGTGTACAGTAAAGTCCTTCATAAGAGCTTTTGTAAATGTCTCCCTGATCGTATAATTTCTTGAAAATCTTCTGTACCTGTTTCTCATGATCTTCATCTGTTGTACGGATAAATTTATCATAAGAAGTGTTCATCAGATCCCAGATTTCTTTTACTTCTCCGGCAACTTTGTCAACGTATTCTTTTGGTGAAATACCTGCTTCTTCTGCCTTTAACTCGATCTTCTGACCATGCTCGTCTGTTCCTGTCTGGAAAAATACATCATAGCCCTGACTTCTCTTATATCTTGCGATCGCATCTGCAAGTACGATCTCGTAAGTATTACCAATGTGCGGTTTGCCGGAAGTATAGGCAATCGCTGTTGTAATATAATATTTTGGTTTGTCCATGTTTTCCTCTCCTTTTGCTTTTAGATAATTATGAGTTTGTGCAAGCACAGTGTGACGACTTCAACATTTTTTTACCTTCGGATTGCTCCGTGCCTTGCACTCCCGCAATGCGATGGACGACTTCAACTTTTTTTACCTTCGGATTGCTCCGTGCTTTCGCACTCCCGCAATCCTACCCGCAATTCGGATATCGCCTGGCTTCGCCATGCTTTTATCCTCATTATGGGGCAGGTCATGAAGTCATGCTGTCACCTTTGTGCAAGCACAGTGCGGCGGCATGACTTATGACCTTGGTAAAAAAAAATCTCCAATTTTTCAAAAACTGAAAAATCAGAGAAGACGGGATATCCCGCGTTACCACTTCTGTTCGCTTCTGCCTCACGACAGCAGCCTTACCGGGTGCATGTAACACCTCCCGCTGTAAAGGGCGGTCCCTTCATGACCTAACCTCGCGGCTCAGCCATCCCACTCCGAAGCCATCTTCCATCTTCCTTCATCTGTTCCTCTCAGCCTGCCGGAACTTCTCTGTAAAATGTACGGAAAATGTACTCTCTTCTTCACTGTGTTTGCTCATATGATTAACATATTTCCAATACATGAAATCGTAGCATAATCAGCGTGCCTGTGTCAAGTCATTGAGACGATTAACGATTAAAAAGGTTAAAAGATATTCTCCCCTTCCTCTGCATATACTCTAGTAATAATGTCTTCCTTCCGAAAGGTTTCTTATGTTCCGACAACTATTCCGTAAACGTTTCTATTTCTTTATTCCCATTATAATTATTACCGCGTGGCTCGCGCTGCATTTATTGCCTGCATCCCTGTCTCAATTGCTGCCGCAGTCCCTGCCTTTTTCCGCTCCGGTCAAGACCGCAAATTCCAAATTTCGCACTTACACGCGTGAGCTGTTCCGGCAGGAATTATCCGGTAACACGCTTTCGCTGCATTATACTTTAAAAAATCCGTCCGCTTACGGCATACAGGAAGAGGACATATCGCTTGGCTCTTACAATATCGATCCGGAAGCGTCCTGTGCCGCCGCGGAAAATGCACTTTCCCGCCTACATACTTTTAATCGCAGAAAATTATCCTCTGAAAATCAGATTACTTACGACATTTTGCAATATTCCTTCCAATCCGCAAAACAAAATGCCAATTACCAGTGGTATGAAGAACCGCTGTCCTCGCTGACCGGTGTGCAGGCACAGTTTCCGGTTCTGCTGTCTGAATATCAGTTTCACACGCGTGATGATATCGAAACTTATTTTAAATTGCTCGCCGAAACTCCGGCGTATTTCGACTCATTAATACAATTTGAAACGAACAAAGCAAAACGCGGATTATTCATGTCTGACTCACAGGTGCAGGCGATCATAAAAGAATGTGAGTCATTTTTAAATTTACAGGAAAATAATTATCTTTACTCAACATTCCAGGCACGGATTTCCAAGCTGTCTCTCTCGAAAAAAGAGCGGATCAAGTGCATACAGAAAAATGAATCCGGGCTAAAAAAATATGTTTTTCCCGCCTACCAGAATCTGATCAAAGGTCTGCAAAATCTGCTTGGAAATGGAAAATACACAGGTGGTCTCTGCCAGTACCCGGGCGGTGCCGGTTATTATGAACATCTCGTTGCCGAAGAAACCGGTTCTTCCCGCAGCATTTCCGAATTAAAAAGCCTGATCATCCGCCAGATGAGAGAAGATCTTGCCGGGCTGAAAAAATATTATATTTCCAATTCATCCCCGTCTTCCGATCTCTACAAAACGCAGGGGACAAAACTTTCCGACACCAACCCGCACTCCATTCTCGCTTCTTTGCAGCAGAAAATTAAAAAGGATTTTCCGAAAGCAGCCAAAACCGAGATTACGATCAAATATGTAGATAAAGAAATGGAGGAATATTTAAGCCCGGCTTTTTATATGATTCCTGCCATTGACGATACAAAAAATAATACAATTTATCTGAACCGCGGGCATCTGCCGGATGACCTGTCCCTTTACACCACGCTGGCGCATGAAGGCTATCCCGGTCATCTCTACCAGACGACTTATTTTGCCGCCAGAAAACCAGATCCTATCCGCACAATTTTCAGCTTCGGCGGCTATACCGAAGGCTGGGCGACCTACTGCGAAATGCTGAGCTACTACTATGCGCCTGTCGATAAAACGTATGCAGCCATGGCGCAAAAAAATACTTCTCTCATTTTAGGTCTCTACAGCCTTGCCGACATCGGTATCCACCACGAAGGATGGGGACTTTCGGAGACAACAACATTTTTCCGGAGCCACGGCATTACCGACACCGATTCCATCCGGGAAATTTATGACCTCATCATTTCCGATCCAGCGAATTATCTGAAATACTATGTCGGTTTTCTGGAATTTCTGGAATTAAAAAAAGCTGCCGTCGAGAAATGGGATTCTCACTTCTCGCAGCAACGTTTTCATAAAGCGGTATTGGATATCGGACCTGCGCCGTTTGAGATTTTGCGTGGTTTTACATTATCAGCCAACAATTAATCTAATCTGGCAGGGGATTTTACTCCATTGTAAAATCCCCTTGCATTGATCTCAACAATCCAGTTTAAACCGTATGTCATTCTGTGTGAAATTTTTCCGTCCATCGTTCTTCATCTGAACATAGTTCTTCTTATCCATAATAAAAATCATCCTGATTGACTCGCAGTTTCTTAATCTTGAAACACCGCGGATAGTCTTTAAATCCTTGTACCTGTGAACGATATTTCTTCATCACCTGCCGCGCTTTCTTCCAGCTTCCGAAGTAACCTATCACTTTAATCTCTACACCTCTCACATGTGTCAACTGATATACATACATAAATCATCACTCCATCTCATTAAGCCTAATTGCTTTTAAATTCATATCCGAAATTCCGTATGTTTCCTGCAAATAATTTTTCATTTCCGCTTCCAGCTTTGTTTCAAAAGTAATTTTCCTCTGTTCTTTATCAAAGCAATAGAATCGGTTCTTCTTCCGGTTTTGATAAACAAAACATTGTGGATAATCTTCATAGTCATGTACTTCATCCATAAATAATGGATTTCCCCATACATTTGTATCATACAGAGCAAACTCATACGTTGTATGTGTCTGTTGCAATATAAACTCCTTTTCTACAGTTATTTCATAGGGCTCTTCGTACACACTTATAAAGCCTTCTTCCCAGAAATCATTTTCTTCATTGATCTTTCTTTCGCTAACCCAAAAGCTGTCTTCTTTCCCTGCAAATCTTGGTTGCTTTTTGAATTTCTCCAATCCTTTATTTAACTGCTCTTCGGATGAATACACCGCCAGGATTATGTGATCATCATTCGATGGATCATCGTCCCAGTAGTTAAATGATAATTGATACAACATATTTGCCCTTTCTCCTTCATCACTTTTTATGTCCTCTGTCTCCAAATTTCTTTAATTGGCTATATTCATCTCCCTGTTTACCAGATCTCTTCCAATTCCCCTTTCCATAGTGCTCGTCCATTGATCTTTTTGCATATTGTTTACCATTCTCTCCTTTTTTCTTCTCCTTAGATGCCCAACTCGGTATATTTGTTGCACGTTCTTTTTGACTTTTCTTTGAAGCTTTACTCCTTCGAATTTTGGGTTTGCGTATGGTTGGCCATTTTATTCTTCTATATTTATAATATGTCTTCCCATTCCACCTATATGAATTTGTAAATATATAATACGCTCCCCAGGCTATGAGATACGTTCCAGCCATATAAGCAACTGCGACTTCTATAGCTAAATGTCCACTCGGATCTACATAATTAATTGGGTTATTTTTGCAGTATGCATACAAATGCAATGTATCTGGTTCATTTACCTCTCCCCGGTAGGTATCTTCCGTCAGGAATCTTCCGTTCTCCGGATCGTAGTATCTTGCGTTCAGGTAATAGAGTCCGGTGCTTTCATCATAAATGCCGCCTGTGTAGCAGATCTCATTCTTCAACACACTGCTTCCGTGGATACTGGTCTCTCCGAAGTCATCATACTCGTAGGAAAGTTCGCCTTTTGTATCCTTGTTCAGGATGCTGGAAGTGCTGCCCTGGATATCTTTCGTATACAGGAAGTCCTGGTAAGCGGATGCTGTTCCGTCTTTTCCGGTTACTTTCTGTTCTGCATAGATCACGTTGTCTTCCAGTCCGGACAGGTTCTGGATCCGTTTCTCTCCGGTGTCTGCTCCGGTTGTATAGGATACCATGCCGTCTTCGTAGAAGTAGTTTGTGACTTCTCCGGCTTCCTTCTTCTGGATGCGCTGTCCCTCTCCATTGTACAGGTTTTCCTGTGTCAGACTGACGGTCTCATTGCCGGATGTACCGCTCTTCTTCGTTACAGTTACCGTACTTAAGCGATTTTCCACATCATAGGTGTTCTCCACGCTGTCTCCCGTCTCTTTATCGGTCTCTTTGATCTGGTTTCCGTTGACATCGTACTCATAAGAAATGTCATTCTTTACGGTATCGCCTTTGGTTGTCTTTGCCTTTAAGAGCTGGTTCAGACCATTGTAGGTATACGCCGTCTCTTCTTCACCTTTGACTTTCTTTGTGCGGTTTCCTGCGGAATCGTAGCTGTAAGTCGTGGTGGTCTTCTCCTCATTCTTCTTATGGTCGGTCACGACACTCTTCGTCAACCGTCCCAGTGCATTGTACGTGTATTCCGTTGTCTGATCCGTATGATCTTTTTCCTCTTTTGCGGTACTGTTCTTCTCGGTCTTCTTCACGATGTTGTTATTCTTATCGTAAGAATAAGTATAAGCTTCCAGAACAGTCGTTCCACTCTTATAGGTCATAGAAGATACACGGTCCAATGCATCATACTCATAGAACC
>SAMEA3387452__coassemble_2846_pt1 | contig 13350 bp, 10 predicted proteins | sample SAMEA3387452__metabat2_high_PE_017 | metagenome-assembled genome bin SAMEA3387452 (sample SAMEA3387452) | Felis catus | biome: Faeces | place: United Kingdom | collected 2012 | reverse complement strand
GTACGATGAGTGATCATCCGTGTCGTAATGAAATGGTGAGACTTTTATTGCATATTTTATATGCAATAAGGTCTCTTTTTTGTTATGGCGACGAGGAAAATGCGCCATGCTTGCATGGCAGCATTTGACGACCGCTAATCAGCGAATAAAACTCGCAGAGCGTGTTTTATCGCTGTTATGACGACAAGGAAATTTATGAAGAAAAGCATTTAACATCATAAAAGAGTGAATACTAAAAGAGATATTATTGCAGGAAAGGTAGAATGAATATGTTGACAAATGAACAGGCAAAAGAAAATCAAAAAAAATATGGATGGAACGAATTGACAGAGGGAAAGAAAAAAAGCTGTATTATATTATTTTTGGAGCAGTTTAAAGATTTTCTTGTAATTATATTGATCATATCTGCAATAATATCCGGAATTCTGGGTGATGCAGAGAGTGCTGCAGTTATTTTCCTAGTTATTACAATGAATGCCATTTTAGGAACAGTACAGACATTAAAAGCGGAACAATCTTTAAAAAGTCTGAAACAATTGTCAGCACCGGAAGCGAAAGTAGTCAGAGACCATGCGGTGATACAGATCCCGGCAAAAGAAGTTACGATAGGTGATGAAGTGCTTATTGAAGCGGGGGATTGTATTCCGGCAGATGGTAAATTGATAGAAACGGCAAGCTTAAAAGTAGATGAGAGTGCATTGACGGGAGAAAGTCTGTCGGTGGAGAAGAATCTGGAAGATGTTCCGGAAAATGCAGCAATCGGGGATCGGACGAATCAGGTATTTTCAGGAAGCTTTGTGACGTATGGTCACGGACGTTATGAAGTGACAGCAATTGGAATGAATACAGAGATGGGAAAGATTGCTTACCTGTTGAAGAATACTTCTGAAAAAATGACACCATTACAGAAGAATCTGGATGATTTCGGAAAGAAGTTATCCATAATGATTTTAATATTATGTGGAATATTATTTATTTTAAGCATTTTACGTGGGGATAACATTTTAAATGCATTCCTTTTTGCTGTAGCATTGGCGGTTGCAGCAATCCCAGAAGCTTTAAGTTCTATTGTGACAATTGTTCTTTCATTTGGTACACAGAAAATGGCAAAAGAACATGCAATTATAAGAAAATTACAGGCAGTAGAAGGACTTGGAAGTGTTTCTGTAATCTGTTCTGATAAGACCGGAACCTTAACACAAAATAAAATGACAGTAGAAGACTATTATATTTATCCAAAGCGAATCTCCGTGTCTGAGCTCAATTTTGAAAATGATTCGGAAAAGGAATTGTTGATTTCCAGCATTTTGTGTAATGATGGAATGATCACAGATGGAGAGCAGATTGGAGATCCTACGGAAACGGCATTACTCGCAGTTCTGCAGGAAAAAAAGTATATAGAATATTCGTTTTCTGATGTCAGAGAAGCCTGTCCGAGATTATCGGAGATACCATTTGACAGTGACCGGAAAATGATGTCAACGGAAAACAAATGTGATGGAAGATATGTAATTTATGTAAAGGGTGCAGTAGATGTTCTTTTAAAGAGAATTACACATATCCGAAAATATGGAAGTGAAAAGCCGGAATTGATTAATGAGGAGGACAGATTATATATTGAAAAACAGAATCTTGAATTTTCACGAGAAGGGCTTCGTGTGCTGGCATTTGCGTACAAAGAATTAGATGCAGAGAAAGAACTTACTTTAGAAGATGAAAATAATCTGGTATTTTTAGGATTGATTGCAATGATGGATCCGCCACGGCAGGAGTCAAAACAGGCAGTCAAGGAGTGTATTAAAGCGGGAATCCGCCCGGTCATGATTACTGGTGATCATAAAGTGACGGCTGCTGCGATAGCAAAAAGAATTGGTATTATTAAAAATGAATCGGAGGCATGTGAAGGGGCAGTTATTGAAGAAATGTCAGATGAAGAACTGAGGACATTTGTAGAAGGAATTTCAGTATATGCGCGTGTTTCGCCGGAACATAAGATCCGGATCGTGCGTGCATGGCAGGAACGTGGAAATATTGTTGCAATGACCGGTGACGGTGTGAATGATGCACCTGCATTGAAGCAGGCTGATGTCGGAGTTGCAATGGGAATTACGGGAAGTGAAGTATCTAAAGATGCTGCCGCAATGGTGCTTACAGATGACAATTTCGCAACGATTATAAAGGCAGTGGAAAATGGAAGAAATCTTTATCAGAATATAAAAAATGCCATTCAGTTTTTGCTTTCAGGAAATTTAGCAGCAATTCTTTCGGTATTATATGCATCTGTTGTTAATTTACCAGTCCCATTTGCACCGGTTCATTTACTTTTTATCAATCTGCTTACGGACAGCCTTCCGGCAATTGCACTGGGGTTGGAGCCGCACACAAAAGCAGTGATGGAAGAAAAACCAAGACCAATGAAGGAGTCAATTTTGAATAGAAGATTTCTCACAGATATAAGTGTAGAAGGTCTGGTTATTGGAATTATGACGATGACGGGATATTTTATTGCCTATAGAGAGAACGGCGCTCTGCTTGGAAGCACAATGGCATTTGGAATCTTGTGTACCAGCCGTCTGATACATGGATTTAATTGTAAATCCAGAAAACCAATTTTATTTACAAAGCAATTTTTTAATAATCCATATCTGATCGGAGCATTTGGAATGGGATTGCTATTGATCACAGGAGTATTAATGATCCCTGGATTACATGGGATTTTCCAAGTGGCAGCATTAGACTGGCAGCATTTATTGATAGTATACGGTCTGGCATTGCTTAATTTACCGGTTATACAGGGACTAAAATTAATTCGTGTGGGACAAGTTTAATTTTCATATCACTGTTAGCTGCTTTATCATTCGGAGAAAGGTGTCGGTGGCAGATTGTGTGTGTATAAAAAAGATTATGGAATGAAGGAAAATTTTAGGAACGCAAAAGTAAAGAACATAAGGAGTAAAGAAATTATATGGAATTAAACCGGGAGAATATGAAAAAAATACGAGAATTAATTTTGTTTACAGCAATTGTAATTGTCTGCTTGTGGAAATTTAATATGGTATTGCAAGTGTTATTGAAAGGATTAAATATATTCATTCCTTTTCTTTTAGGCGGAGCAATTGCATTTGTGTTAAATGTCCCGATGAATTTTGTGGAAAGACATTTATTTTCAGAGGATAAAAGAAAAGGAAAACGTTACATGCAAAAGGCAGCACGACCGTGTAGTATGATTCTTGTATTGATCTTTGTATTTGGAGTTGTAGCTGCGGTGATGTTTGTTTTAGTTCCACAACTGGGAAATACTTTTTCAAATCTAGGGAAAAATGTTCAGATATTTCTTCCACATGTACAGGCATGGGCAAAACAAGTTTTCCACAATAATAAGGAAATTATGAACATTGTGAATAATATTGAATTTGACTGGGATAAGATTATGAATACCGGAATCGGTTTCTTTAAAAATGGTGCCGGAAGTGTGCTGGATTCCACGATAACAGCGGCAAAAAGTATCGTGAGTGGAGTCACAACATTTTTTATCGCATTTGTATTTGCTATCTATATCCTTTTGCAAAAAGAGAAGCTGGAAATCCAGGCTAAAAAAGTATTATTTGCTTTTGTACGAAAAGGACGTGCAGAGGCAATAATTGAAGTATGTTCTCTGACATATAAGACATTTTCCAGTTTTCTGACAGGACAATGTCTGGAGGCAGTGATTTTAGGTTCTATGTTTGTTGTTGCAATGACAATTTTCCGTCTGCCTTATGCATTGCTGATAGGAATTGTGATAGCATTTACTGCACTGATTCCGATATTTGGAGCATTTGTTGGGTGTGGAATAGGAGTTTTACTTATTTTTATGGTAAATCCGGCAAAAGCAGCTATTTTTATCGTACTGTTTCTTGTATTGCAGCAGATAGAAGGAAATCTTATTTATCCACATGTTGTTGGAAATTCAGTGGGGCTTCCGTCTATTTGGGTACTTGCAGCGGTTAGTGTCGGGGGAAGTCTGATGGGAATTACAGGAATGTTGATATTTATTCCAATTGTATCTGTGCTATATGCATTGTTTCGGGAAGTTGTATATTTAAAATTGAAGAAAAATAAGATCGATCCGGGGAAGATCCGCTAGCAGGAAAAAGATTGTCTGAGACATTGGTTTTGCAGAAATAATGCGATATAATATACTCCAAAGTAGTAATTTGGGAGGTATTTATGAAGAAGAGAGTAATTACAGTGCTTTTGTCAGGAATGATCGCCATGGCATGTACGATTGGCATGAATCCGGTAGAAAGTCAGGCGCAGGAGAAAGTTCATACAGAGAATCAGATTGCAGTACAGGATGCAGAAGAGACGGATGACAGTGTCATTACTGTAAGTGCAAAGAATGGATCTGATATAGCAAGGGAATTAGATAATGCTTTAAAAGAGGCAAGAGATACAGCTACAGACAGCAATCCGGTTACAGTAAAGGTAGTGGCAGGAAGCTATAAGCTGAGCTCCACGTTACATATTTACAGCAATACGACACTGGATCTGACGGAAGGCGTAACATTTACTTATTCAAGAACATCCAGTAATATGATAGAGACAGGAACAAATGGTACTTATAAAGGACATTCAGATTTTAATGCAAGTTTAGCTTGTAAAGGATATAGCGGATTCCGAAATATTTCTATTATAGGTGGAAAATGGCTTGGAAATAGCAATTGTGATTCTTCTTTGATTCGTCTTTTTCATGCAAAGAATATTAAACTGGAAAATGTAACAGTATCAGGTGGAGGATGTGCACATCAGGTAGAACTTGCTGCAATTGATGGACTGAAAGTTAATAAATGTACGTTCAAAGATCTGGCAAGGAGAAAAAGCAGTGGCAATTTAAAACAGGAAGCTTTGCAGTTTGATATTCCATGTGATACATCTATTTATAAAAGTACATATTTGGATGGAACAACAATGAAAAATGTGGAAGTTACGAATTGTTTGTTCCAGAATGTACCACGTGGAGTAGGTACTCATACTCTTCTTAATGGCGCTTACCATGAAAATATTAAGATTACGGGAAATATTTTTAAAAATATACAGGAAGAAGCAATCATTGCATTAACATATTATAACTGTGAGATAAAAAATAATGTCATTGAAAATTGTGGCGGTGGTGTGTTAATTCAATATTTCAAACCACTTTCCAGTTCGGTAATGTCTACAATCTTTGATGGAAAGAAAGTTTACAAAGGACAGGTTCGCCATAATGCTAAAATGGTCGTTGAAAACAACCGTATGACGATCAAGTATACGAAATACAGTGATGAAGTATGCGGAGTTAAAGTTTACGGCAGAAAAGTTAGTACTACAGAAAAAGATAAGAAAAATAAAACAATCCCGAAAAAAGATTATTATATTAGTGGAGTAAAAGTAAGAAATAATGTAATTACTACAGCCGGACATGGTATCCATATGATGGATGTACAGGATAGTGAGGCAACAGGTAATAAAATTACAGGAAAAAATTATTATGCTAAAGATCCAAGAAGGAAGAAATATGATGGCGTATTTGTAGATTTAGGATCAAAAAGAATTACTACAAATTCTAATATAATAAAAAATATGGCTCGAAGCGGTGTGTTTACACAGAATTACAGTACATCAATGATTATTACAAATAATCAGATTTCCGGCTGTAAACAGCATGGTGTACAGATGTTTAATAAGAGTACCTGCGGAAAGCTTTCCAGAAATGTGATCAGTAATATAAAAGAGCATGCAGTACATATTACAAAATCAACAGCCAATATTAGTGGAAATACAATCTCCGGAGTACCATATGGAGTATTTGTATCTTCTGATGCAAAAGGAAAGATTTATCAGAACACATATAAGAGTGGTGTAAAGAAAAAGGTTTATGTTGGTGGTAAGACGTCTGGAATAACACCAAAAGCGCCAAAGATAACAAAGAAATCCGGAAGTAAGACTTCTATGACTGTGAAATGGAAAAAAGTATCCGGTGCAGGAGGATATGAAGTGCAGTACAGCACGGATCCGAAACTTGTTTCGGGTGTGAAAAGTGTATCCTTATCTGCCAAGAAGACATCTGCTTCTATGAAAAAGCCGGCAGCAGGAAAGACATATTATGTGAAGGTGTTGTCTTATAAGAAAGTGAAGGGAATGCAGATGTATAGTTCTGCGAAAGCGATGAAATTATAAAGCCATTCGGAATGCGCTACGCCGAGCCAGCTCCAACGCGAAAAACGCGTCGTCGCTGTAGGGCTGTCGCCGTATAAAGCAGCGCTACGCCGAGCCAGCTCCAACGCGAAAAACGCGTCGTCGCTGTAGGGCTGTCGCCGTATAAAGCAGCGCTACACCGAGCCAGCTCCAACGCGAAAAACGCGTCGTCGCTGTAGGGCTGTCGCCCAATAAGCCTAAAAATAAAGACGCTGGGAATTGGATGTAAGTACATCCTTTTCCAGCGTCTTTATTTTTATCCTTACTCGGCTTGTAGCTTAGCCAAAGTATCTCTTAAGCAGTCCTTCGAATGCTTTTCCGTGACGTGCTTCGTCTCTTGCCATCTCGTGTACCGTGTCGTGGATTGCATCCAGATTTGCAGCTTTTGCACGTTTTGCAAGGTCGAATTTACCAGCTGTTGCACCGTTCTCAGCGTCTACTCTGAGCTCAAGGTTCTTCTTAGTGCTGTCTGTGATAACTTCTCCGAGGAGCTCAGCGAATTTAGCAGCGTGTTCAGCCTCTTCGTAAGCAGCTTTTTCATAGTATAATCCAATCTCCGGGTATCCTTCTCTGTGAGCAACTCTTGCCATTGCCAGGTACATACCAACTTCTGAACATTCTCCTTCGAAGTTTGCTCTTAAATCAGCAAGGATGTCTTCGCTTACACCTTTAGCTACTCCTACTACATGTTCAGCAGCCCATTCTCTCTCACCTGTCTGCTCTTTGAACTTGTCAGCACCTACTCCACAGACTGGACATTTCTCCGGTGCAGCTTCTCCTTCGTAAACATAACCACATACTGTACAAACAAATTTTTTCATAATGTTGATCTCCTTTTCTTATAATTAATTTTTATTGTGTTTTGCAATATCAATATTAGTAATTGTTACTGATATTAATCTACCATACTTATTGAAAAATGTCAATCATTAAATTAACTTTTTTCATTAATTTTTGCCTTTTTTGAAGCATGCTGGACAAATACCAGAAAACAATGTTGTGTGAGATTCTATCAAGCCATCAAAGTTCTTACCTGCAGCTTCGTTCATCTCGTGGAAATACTTTACATCCATATCCAGATCAATGACTGCACCACAGGAAGTGCAGGTAAAATGATAATGTGGCTTCGTACATCCATCAAAACGATCTCCGCCATCCAGCGTAGTGATCTTGAGTGCTTCGCCCATGTCGGCTAAAAGATTCAGATTGCGATATACGGTACCAAGGCTGATGCGCGGAAATTCTTCTTTTACATGCTCATAAACAGTATCTGCAGTAGGATGTTCCGTTGTATGCATAAGATATTCTTTGATACACTCTCGCTGCCTGCTATATTTTAATGTAGCCATAAGCAATCTCCTTTCAATAATAGTAATAATTATTATAATTAGTATAAGATAATGATACAAGATTGTCAACAAGCAATCTGAAAATGTAACAATTTGTAACAAAATACTACATGGAAATGTCGTAGTATATCAAATACTGTAGTGTGATAGAAGCTTAAAAAAGCGTAAATAAGGTTGACATGATTGCGTTTGATGATATAATAATCACGTAACATATGTAACAATTCTGTAATATTTACAAAAGATAAGAAAACATAAAGGAGGGAGTTTATGGATTCTGTTCTTAAGAAAGGATTGTTCTTAGTTACTATAAGTAGCCTTGTGATGGGAATTTCTCCGGAAGTACAGGCTGCGGATACAGATTCTGTTTTACCCGGTGCAGGGATAGAGGAAGTTTTGAATGATTATGATGCTTCTGATCATAAAGTACAGGTAAAAGAGTATCTGGTTCCAACAGAGAAGGGTGAGTATTCAGATATGGCATTTGCGAATGTTCATTCGTTTCTTTATATAAGAAGTGAACCAACAAAGCAAAGCAAGTGGGTCGGCAAGCTTTATCCGGATTATGCAGCGAAAATAAAAGGTCCGGTAGGAGAGTGGACGAAGATCAAATCTGGTGATGTAACCGGATATGTATATTCACAATATATTACAATAGGAAAAAAAGCCCAAAAAAAAGCAAAAGAGATGAAAAAATTTCATTATGCGAGATCCAGAAAAGAGGAAGAAGCAATCCTGGCAAAACAGCGGGAAGCAAGTACAGTCGAAACGAACGATGCGGACGGTGGCAGAGCAGGCAGTGGACAGGCGGTTGTGGAGTATGCCAGCCGTTTTATCGGAAATCCTTATGTATGGGGTGGTACAAGCCTTACACATGGTGCTGACTGTTCGGGGTTTGTACAGTCGGTATATAAGCATTTCGGTATACAACTTCCAAGAACATCGTCTCAGATGCGCAGTGCGGGAAGAGCCGTCAGCTACAGCAATGCAAGACCTGGAGATGTTATCTGCTATAATGGACATGTAGGAATTTATAAAGGAAACGGGCAGATTGTAAATGCGATTAACCGGGCGCGGGGAATCGGAATCTTGTCGGCTACTTATGCTAATATTATAACAGTAAGAAGATTGTTATAAATTATGAAAATGTAAGACAATAAAGGTGAAAGAAATGAATAATTTCTTTCACCTTTTTTTTGTGCTGTAAAGGAAAAAATCAGAAATAGCAAATTGTACAAAAATGTCATATTTTGAAAAAAGCGACGAAATAAAGTTATCCAAGTTATCCACATCAAAATATTGAAAAAAGGTGGAAAAATCGTACTTTGTTGCAATTTATCCACATTATCCACATTATTCACATCGAAAACGGGGGATTATTTTATGTTAAAAAAAGAACGAATGTTTTGTGGAGTTATAATAAAATTCGATTTTTGTCGAAAAAACTCGGCAAAAATGTTGACATTTAAGATGTCAAATATTAATAGTAAATTATAGGAAAATGTTTATACAATGGGAGCGGAAAGAAATGAGAATATCCAGAAGAGGAATTTACACGAGGAATTACACGAGGAAATCCCCTGAAAATGTTTACATGATGAAGAAAAACGGATATAATAAATACCACTGAAGAGAAAAGGAGGTGTCATGATGGCACAGGTTTCTAAAGATATGACAATCGGTGAAGTTCTTGCTATGAACCCGGAGGTAGCTCCGATCCTTATGGAGATTGGAATGCACTGTCTTGGTTGCCCGGCTTCTCAGGGAGAAAGTCTTGCTGAGGCTGCTATGGTTCACGGAATCGACAGCGATTTATTAGTAGAAAAGATTAATGCATTTCTGGCTGCACAATAAGCCAGAATATAAAAGCAGTTTTCGATAATTATCGAAAACTGCTTTTTCATGCTTAAAATTCCATATTCAAACTGTAATCTGTGGGATGTACAATTAAATAGCTGCGAGCAGCTGGATTGCATTGTCTGCAACAAGTGCTTCGCAATGTTCTTCGAGAAAAGCAAGGATAACTCCGGATGTCTTCTCGGAAGTACCGTATTCTGTCAGCATATTACAGATACGGTTGAAATCGTTAGCAGAATGTTCAGACTGGGATAATGCCAGAATATAAAGGTCTTCTGCCTGATCTTTGTATAAGGTGTTGGAACCGGTGTACATCGTGTTCAAAAGACGAGATGCTAAAAGCACATTGTCCATTGTGGCAAATGAAAACAAGCGAATCTTTGCTACCGGAGAATCTTCAGCAGCTACATTGCTTTCGGAGTTCTCGTCAGTGGCAGAAGCTACATTTGCAGAATCTGTTGCCTGTGCATCGGACGGAGAATCTGTCTTGTCCCTGCTTTCGGCTACATCCATCTTCTCTTTTACTTTGCCAAGAAGGTCCAGAAGTGTCTCTGCTCCTTCGAGCTTATTCACTGTTTCGGATTTTTTAGTATCGTTCTCACCCGCCGGTGACGGAGAAAACTTAGAAAATCTGGTGTCAAGTTCTTCCGGATCTTCTACTTTAGTAATTATCAGCACGATAGAATCGGAAGAAGCCGGAATTGCCTCGATCATAAGAGGAATGTCGTTGGCTTCAAATCCAAATTCAAAGGCTGCCTGTTGCATCATATCATGGAAAAGTGATTTTGCTTTTTCGGTTCCATAAGCCAGTTCGCTCAATTGAAGCTGGCGTTCGGCCAAGTCAGCACGTGTTAAAGTACAACGTATCTGATTGTCACTTATTTTCTCAATCTTCATATTCATCACTTCCTTCTAGTTTAGTATAGCATAGAATTTTTTGTATGTTAAATAAAATAAATATAAAATGAAAAAAGGACTTGCTTTTTAAAAAGCTGTCCGCTATAATGACGTTACTAAAAGATAGTTTTCCCGAATAGCTACATTCTTAGAACAAAGGAGGGAAATTTTTTTAACTTTTCTGATATAGCATCTTTATTTCAAAACTATCAACAGATCAATAACATTATCGAACGTCGTTTCAGACAGACATTATCACAGAAATTAAGATCAACATCAACCTATTATGTAAATGAATACAATGCCTTACTGTCTTTTGGTTTAAGCTGCAGGAGGAGAAAAGTGTATCACAATTACAGCATTTTCTTTTGGAGTCTCTGGTATATGCAGCCGTAGTTATTATATGGGAACGGGCATTGAGAAGGAGGAATCCATGGGAGACCATCAGGAACAGCAGGTTCATAGTCTGTTTTCTGAGTTGACAGATTATGAAAAAGAAGGGATTCATATATTGCTGAATGGTCTGCCCGCAAGCCCTATGCAAGTCGTACAGGCGCATATTATGCGGGAAGACTCAGTGTATATGCGAGATTATGTGTTGAATGAAAAAGGAGACATCAAGGAGCTGTGTTTTAACAACGTGGATCAACGAATTTCGGAACACGAATACCCCTCAAACTAGATTTTGTCAAATAAATAATGACGGGGCACATCTGTTTTGCTATAATAAGGTCTGACAGGAGGTACAGCATGGAAGAAAAAGATATGCAGCCGATGCAGCCGGAAGGCAGCTCACTGACAGGCAGACGAATCAAGGATGGTGCCAGAACGCCAGTTGCGGGCAGAAGAAGTAGCGCTTCAGAAGAACCAGGGATTTCCGGCAGAACAGGAAATTCCGGAAGATCAAGGATTTCTGGGAACAGAAGACTGGTAAGAAGAAAACCGCAATCCAGACGGAGAAGACAGCGGAATCTTATCATTAAGATGAGTGTCGTCCTGATATTACTGATCGTAGCCGTTGTAGGGACATTTTTGTGGAAAAAATACAGCCCTTCCAAGGAGAAAGCTGATCTGAATAAATATTATGGAATAGAAAAGAAAGGCCAGGTGGCGATCACAGTAAATAATAAGGTCGTGGATCCGCATGGTATGATATCCGATGGAAAGCTCTATGTGCAGTATGATGTGATCAGGGATTATGTAAACAGCAGATTTTACTGGGATCCGAATGAGAATATTTTATTGTATACACTGCCGAAGGACATGGTATCAGTCGAGGTCGGAAGCAAAGACTATATGGTGTCCAAGGAACGTAAGAGCGAGAAATATGTCATTGTTAAGACAGAAGGAAATACAGCTTATATTGCGCTTGATTTTGTTCAGCAATATACAAACATTGAGTATGAGGTATATGACAATCCGAGCCGTGTAATGATCGTCAGCGACTGGGGCAAGAAGAAAGTTGCCGAGGTTAAAAAGGATACTCAGGTTCGTTACCGCGGTGGTGTGAAGAGTCCGATCCTTTCAGAGGTCAGCAAAGATGATACAGTTACGATTATTGAAAACGAAGGATCATGGGAGAAAGTCCGCACAAAAGACGGATTTATCGGCTATGTGAAAGACAGTGCACTCAGGACACCGGAGACCAAGAATGTAACCAGAAAATTTAACGAACAGAAATTTACCAGTATCAAGAAAGATTACAAGATTAACCTGGCATGGCACAATGTAACCAATAGTTCCGCTAATAACGGAGTGCTTGAAAAGATAGCAAAAAGTAAAGGGCTTACAACACTTGCGCCGACCTGGTATCATGTAGCAGATACGGAAGGTAATATAAAGTCAATCTCGTCGACAGATTATGTGAACTATGCACATAAAGCGAATATTGAAGTGTGGGCGACCGTCAGAGATTTTGACGGAGGAATCAATTCGCAGAAAGAATCTTATGAATTATTAAGCCATACTTCACGGAGAGAGAAGCTGATCAATCAACTGGTTGCAGAGGCATTGCAGACCGGAATTGACGGAATTAATGTTGACTTTGAAAAGATATCAAAAGAATGTGGTGAACATTATATTCAGTTTATCCGCGAATTATCTGTAAGATGCAGACAGAATGGTCTGGTATTATCCGTGGATAATTATGTTCCGAAGGGCTATAACATGCAGTATAACCGTAAAGAGCAGGGAATCGTAGCAGATTATGTTATCATTATGGGTTATGACGAACATTTTGCAGGATCACCGGAAGCCGGTTCTGTTTCTTCTTATAATTATGTAAAAGAGGGAATCTCTGAGACGTTAAAAGAAGTTCCGGCAAATAAAGTGATCAGCGGAATTCCATTTTTCACGCGTCTGTGGGAAGTAAGAGCGAAAACGGAAGATGAACTTGCACAAGATGCAGGTACAGCGAACGAAGAGTATACCAACAAAGTAACAAGTAAGGCACTTGGTATGGACAGTGCACAGGCTGTAGTCAAAGAAGCCGGTGTCAAGACGACATGGGATGATGAGACGAAGCAGAATTTCGCAAGCTGGACTTCCGGAGATACGACTTACAGCATTTGGCTGGAAGATGAGAAGTCTATGGAGTACAAGCTTCAGCTCATGAAGAAGAATAAGCTTGCAGGTACAGCTGAATGGGCACTCGGACAGGAAAATTCAGATATCTGGCAACTGATCCAGAAGTATGTAAATTAAATATTGAGAGAATAAACATATAAAATGCCTCCGGCAGACATATATTATGAAGAATAAAGTCTGGCTGGAGGTATTTTTTTGCATTTTCCAAATATCCGAAAGAACCGGCATATGACGGATGCGACAGGGAAGAAAATAGAATTTATACTGATTCTTCTGGCGCTTATGGTACTTGTACTGCTTAGTAAAAAATTGGAAAAATATGCATCAGGAGAGATTGTAAAACTGGCAGAAAAAGAGAAAAAATCGCAGGTGATTGTGCTGGATGCCGGGCATGGCGGAAGTGATCCGGGAAAGATCGGAGTACATGAAGAAAAAGAGAAAGAGA
>SAMEA3387452__coassemble_2745_pt1 | contig 15101 bp, 10 predicted proteins | sample SAMEA3387452__metabat2_high_PE_017 | metagenome-assembled genome bin SAMEA3387452 (sample SAMEA3387452) | Felis catus | biome: Faeces | place: United Kingdom | collected 2012 | reverse complement strand
CTTCAGATCATGCGAAACATTGGTGATCAGCTCTGTCTTCATCCGCTGGCTCTTCACTTCTTCATCCACTGCCTTTTTAAATCCGCTCTGAATCGTTCCTAGCGCGTCACCGATCGGCTGGAACATCCTTAAATCCGTACCTATTTCTGCATCTAGATTGCCGTCTGCGATTGCTTCTGCTGCATTCAAAAGCTGCATGTATCTGCGTCTCATTCTGCGATACCAGATATTTAATACAACAAATAAAAGGACTGCATCACACAGAAGAAACCACAACATATCTCCTTGTCCGACTATAAAACAAGGCACTAATAATATGGAATTAATAAGAACAACCTTTAACATATAACGCTGTCCTCTGTCTCTAAAATCAATCTTTTCCAGCATATAGAGGATTTTTCTGCCAGCACTTTTCACGGTGCCGCAGATTTTTCCGGAAATATTCTTTATCGTCTTCCTTTTTCTGCAGCACAGTGAATATTCTTTTATATATCCTCTGACTCCACAGGTCCAGATATGTCTGAGATTCGTCACGATCCAGTAATCCACAGCAAATACTGCCGCCCACAAAAGCGTTTCCATGCCTTCTGACTGCAAACCGTCTGTAACACGTGCCCGGACAAGCGACGGCGCACACGTAAGCAACACAATGAATGCAGGCACAGCTACTTCCACAGGAGCCTGGAAAATCCGTTCTTCTCCGGTCTGAAAGCTCTTCACTGACGGATAAACACATGCAAGAAGCGCAACTGCAGCAAGCAGTGCATAGATCATCCTGTCTGCTGAATCCGGTACTTCATCCTGTTCACTGAAATCCATTTCCGTGCTGTCTTTTAAATAAGCTTTCAGATTTTTCTCTGTAATTCCATAACGGAATGTGCAATTCTCCGGATTCTTTAATATCGTATTTGTTTTTCCGTCTGTCTGCGTATCTGCTTCATCATCTTCATAAAGAAACGCCTCATCCGGCTGTGTACTTACATCGTTCAATGCCCGCCTGAGCGCAAGAAGCTGTTTGCTTTTGTTACTTCCGGATAAAATCTGCGCCATTGGTTTTCCATTTTTATCATACTGGATAGTAAATGAAAATGCATATTTCGTCATATCATCTTCCATCGCCTGTTCACCTGTACTGACAGAACTTCTTGCTATGACCTCACCTTTTTCATTTTCCATTTCGTAATCAATATATGGATAGAGCATTTTGTAATTTGTAAGCCATTCCCAGTATGCATCCTGATCTAGCATATCCCGTAACTTCGTGCGTTCTTTTTCCGTTCCGTTTTCATTTGTATACATAATATATCCATTCTGAACGAATGGCATCATAAAATCTTCAGATGACTCGTGGCTTCTTTTTTCCTTTTCTACGTTTGCCGCGGCCTCTCTCTGATAGAGCTGATATCTTCCGACAACCATCGCAGCCGGTATCAGTATCGTAAAAAAGATTAGTATGCACGCCAGTTTATGCCTGTTTTTCAATTTTGTATCCAACTCCCCACACCACCTTCAAATATTTTGGTTCTTTCGGGTTAATTTCTATTTTCTCCCGAATATTTCTCACATGCACCATAATAGTGTCTGTATTCACCGCCTCTTCTTCCCATACCCATTCATAGATTTCATCAGCGGAAAATACTCTGCCTGGATGTTTCATTAACAACAGAAGAATCTTATACTCTGTCGGTGTCACTTTCACGTCTTCACCGTCTACGCTCACTGCTTTGCGGTCCTCATTCAGTTCCAGTCCACCGATTGTATAAATATGTTCCTTTTCTTCTTTTTCCTTTAATCTGCCCATAAAATTCCGGTATCTGCGAAGCTGGGAATTAACTCTAGCCAACAGTTCCATCGGTGTAAATGGTTTTGTCACATAATCATCCGCTCCCATATTTAGTCCCATGATCTTGTCTACTTCTTCTGATTTTGCGGATAAGAAGATAACCGGGAAGTCATATTTTTCTCTTAATTTTACCGTCATTGTAATTCCATCCATGCGCGGCATCATAATATCTACGATCGCGAGATGGATTTCTTCTTTTTCTATCACCTCCAGACCTTCGATTCCATCTTCTGCCTGGTACACTTCGTATCCCTGGCTTTTCAGATAGATCTCAATTCCCTGACGGATCTCCTTATCATCTTCCACTACAAGTACGTGATTCATTTCCATTTTCTTTCTCCCTGCTTCTCTCTTAAATATCATGTCGGGGCAAACCCGGCTCCGATACCTGCGGATTCTTCCGCATTATTCGGTATCTTAAAAAATGTGTGGATACAGTTTCTTTTTCTCTAACCTTTGTATCATATCACATTTTATGATTCAAAGTATAAAGATCTTTTCTTAAGAGCCGCCGGATAGCTTTCTAAAGATTTTCTAAAGAAAATACCCGGAGCAGCTTTTCTTGCATACACAATATTTTTCTGTTATTTCTTACAAGAATAACAGTGATAAGCGCGATTGCCACCAACACCTTTCCTATAAAAAGTCTATATTTATTATGATTTTCTATAAATTGTTTCTATGTATTTTCACCTTGACATACAAATAAACTACCGATATAGTAGATTAAGTACTTTCTATATGTACCACAGAAAGGAGGCATTTTCAGATGTCTTTAAATGCGAATAACAGTAAGGAATTACAGAAGAAACAGAATACCATCACTTTCATCAATGCTGCGACAGAGATGATCGCTGAATTAGGGATTGAACATATTTCGATTCGAAAGATTGCAGAAAAAGCCGGATTCCACAACTCAACCATTTATCTTTATTTTAAAGACCTGGATGAACTTCTGCTCCTCGCTTCCATGAAATTTTTTCAGAAATACAGTCACTCTCTCAGTCTTTTGAGCAAGACAGCTACTACATCCGGTGAGACTTTCATTAAGATCTGGGATTATTTCCTGACAACGGTTTTCAAGTGGCCAAATCTGTTCTTTAATTTCTTCTACGGAAAGCGAAGCGACGACCTGACGCCTTATATGAACCATTATTATGAACTCTATCCGGAAGAACGTAACGAATATACGGACGATATCCACAACATGTATTACGGCAAGAATATTGAGGAACGAAGCAGCAACCTGCTCAAAACTGTCCTGAATGAAACAGATAAGGTGACTGCAGATAATATGGATATGGTAAATGAGATTATTGTCAGCTACTGCAAATACAAGCTGGAGCAGAAACGAGCGAATATGGATCTTGACAATACGAAGTTAAAAGACGAATGTCTGCATGTCATCTCCTATGTTACAGGCGTATAAATGCAGTTCATTGTGTAAGCATAAATCTGTACCTGGCTCATCGTATACCTGCAGAACTTGCCATCGGCAGCTTCCTCTGGATGCTATGGCAACACAAAAAAGTCAGCTTTCCCAAACCGGAAGCTGACTTTTTTATTTGTTATGGCGACAAGGAAAATGCGCCCTGCTTGCATGGCAGCATTTGACGGTAGCTAATCAGCGAATAAAACTCGCGGAGCGTGTTTTATCGCTGTTATAGCGTCCGGGAAATAACTCCCTTATTTTTTCAGAATTAATGCTGCAAATACAACATCTTCTTCCCCGTCGTTGCGGATCCCGTGTCCGTCTCCGTCCTTACAGAAGAATACATCTCCCGGCTTTGCCGGAATCTTCGTGCCATTATCTTCGTAAATCCCTTCACCGGACAATATATAATATGTCTCTGTCTCGCCGTGATGCTCATGGTGTCCAAGTTCCGAATGTGGCGGCAATGTCACTTTGCTGAACATCTTACAATGTGCACCAAGCTCTTCTGCACCAAGAAGTGCCTCTTTCAGAATATATCCTTCACCGCCACTTGGTTTTTCTACTTTTACGATCTCTCTTTCGCCTTCTCTTGTCATTGTTTTCTACCTCCTTCTTCCACTCACTCTGCCTCTGCTGATAAACAGTTTTTCAGAGTCCTATAAAAACAAGATACAACCTGTGGTGGCAATCCGTCAATCCACTTTTTCAAAATACTATGCCTTTTCGTACACTTCAAAATCTAATTTACGATTCGATAATATTCTTTTGCAGTAAGACTGTAGACGATTGCATAAAAAACTGCAAACACACCAACCGTTACCAGTGTGCATCCGGCAAATAAGGACCGGTTATTTAAGTTTAATACTCGCAGAAGTTTCACCATGATCGGAAATGCCACAATTACATGCAGAATTGCCATAAAAAGCGGCAGGAAAAATACACTTAAGATCTGGCTTCCGATGGAATGACGCACTTCGCGCTTACTCATTCCGACATTCTGCATAATCTGAAATCGTTTTCTGTCTTCAAAGCCTTCGGATATCTGTTTATAATAAATGATCAGCACCGTTGCGATCAGGAACAGGATTCCCAAATAAATTCCAATGAAGAACAATCCGCCATAGAGACCATAGAAACTCTCCCTGCTCGTCTCTCTGCTTTCCATTTCTGTATAAGGAACTTTGTTTAGCCCTTTTTGTAATTTTCCCAGTATCTTTGCATTTTCTGCATTCTTTCCATTCAGGTCAAATGCTGTATAATAGCGGAGCATCTGCTGATTTTTCTTAAAAGCTTCCGGTACATTCTGCCCAGAATAATTCTGCATCTGCAAAATTTTTAAAATCGCATCTGTGTTTTTGAAAACAATATAATAATTACCATATACCGACTGTGTTTTCTCCACCTCTGCTTTCAATTTCCTGATCTGTTTTTTCACATGAAAATTCTCTTTTGCAATTTTCAGATCATAATAATTATATTTTCCATCCGGACAGTACAACAGAATTTCGTTTTCATTTAATGTTTCTGTTTTTCCTTCCATGTGATTATAATCTTCCAGCGGAAGCAAAGTCAGATAGCAGATTTTTGATGAATTATATGCATCCGCATTTATTTCAAACTGTTCGTCTTTCTGTGATGCCATAAGCTGACCGCATCGGTAAGAAATCTGTGATTGTCTCTGTAAATGCAGACGATCACATTCTTTTTCAAGGGCTTCCTGCAATTGATTTCTGGATTCTCTGCTAGTCTGATAATTTGTTACTGCCACTGCTTTCGGGAAACGTGTATGTAAAACGTCCTCCATTCCTGCATACAGTGATGTTGTTGTAGATATCATTACAAGCACCATCGTACTTAAAATACAGATATTTGCAAGCCCGACTGCATTCTGTTTCATCCGGTAGATCATCCCTGATATGGTTGTAAAATGTCCCTGTCTGTAATAATATTTTTTGTTTTTCTTTAAAATCTTCAAAAGCGCAATACTACCTGCTGTAAACAGCGCATAAGTACCGATGATGACAAGAACCACCGCCAGAAAAAAAGTTAATAAAGCTTTTAACGGCTCTTTTGTAGTCAGGGCGATATAGTATCCGCTTCCCAGTGCCAGGACTCCGACAAGGGCGAGCAGCCATCTCGTCTTCGGCTCTTTCTCTCCCTGACTGCTTCCACGCAGAAGTTCCATCGGATTCGCAAGCTGCACCTGCAGAAGGTTGTAAATAAACGTAAGCATGAAAATGATCAGAAATAAAACGAGACAGTCTTTTATTGCCGCCATGCTGACCGCAAACTTCATTTCCACTCCGCTGTGCAGGATTTTAAGCAGGATCAGATACATCATTTTTCCGAATATAATTCCAAGGATCAATCCTCCGATCATGCTGACTCCTGCAATAATCACCGTCTCTACTGCCATCATTTTCGCAATATGCCGTTTTCCCATTCCGAGAACATTGTAAACACCAATTTCATTTTTTCGCTGTTTCATCAGGAAACTGTTTGTATAAAAGAGAAAAATCACAGAAAAAATAACCATCACGCCTGTTGCGTACTGCAGGCAGAGCCGCAGCGTTTCCATTCGCAGGTCTTTGCTTTTTGTCAGTGCATCAAACATATAGAACATCATAACCATCAACATAGAGGTCAATATATATGGCATGTAAGTCTTCCGGTTATTTTTCAGGTTTGTGACGGCAAGTTTTGCATAAATGTTTCTAGCCAATGTGCTCACCTCCCGTTGCAAGAACGCTTAAGGTGTCTGAAATCTTCTGATACATCTCATCTTCGCTCAGATTTCCACGATATAACTGATGAAACACCTCTCCGTCCTTGATGAAAAGCACTCTTTTCGCTGTGCTTGCCGCACGCACACTATGTGTAACCATGACGATCGTCTGTCCGTCCTCATTGATACCGGTAAAGAGATCAAGCAGTGCTTTGGAAGCCCGAGAGTCCAGCGCTCCTGTCGGTTCGTCCGCGAGAAGGAGCTGTGGTTTGGTAACCAGCGCTCTGGCAACTGCCGCACGCTGTTTCTGTCCTCCTGATACCTCATATGGATATTTGTCCAGAAGCTGCGTAATCTCAAGCTGCTTTGCAACCGGCTGCAGCCGCTCTTCCATTTTCCCATATTTCATTCCAGACAATACAAGTGGAAGAAATATGTTGTCTCTTAACGAAAATGTATCCAGAAGATGAAAATCCTGAAATACAAATCCGAGATTTTGTCTTCGGAAAGCTGCCATTTCTTTCTCTTTTATCCCGGAAAGGTCGCGTCCTTTCAAATACACCTTTCCTTTTGTCGGTCTGTCAAGTGCTGCCAGAATATTTAAAAGTGTTGATTTTCCGGAACCGGACTCTCCCATAACTGCTACATATTCTCCCGGTTCAACTGAAAAATTAACGTTTCGCAGCGCCTCTACCTGGTTGCCTCCAAATCTGGTCGTATATACTTTTTTTACATTTCTTACTTCTAATAATGCCATTTGTTTCACCCTTTCCATATCATCTGTTTTACATCTATGATTATAGAAAAAAGGAAAATGTACAGCCATCGATTCAGGTTACATTTTCCTTCCTGTTTCTTACATTTTTGTAAGATATCTCATTTTACTTCCAGATTCTCTTTTGTATCTATTCAACCGGTAATTTTTCTCTGGACAAATCCATGCAGGCTCTTGTTCCTTTCCCCGCTTCCGATTCCAGCCACAATCCATGCTGAAGCTTATCCATTACCGATTTGCATAAATAAAGTCCGATGCCTGTCGATTTCTTATCATTTCTGCCATTATAGCCGGTAAATCCGCGTTCAAAAATCCGTGGCAGATCTTCTTCACGAATACCGATCCCAGTATCTTCCACAACAAGTATCTGACCTTTTTTATAAATATGCACACTTCCGTTTTCTGTATATTTCAAAGCATTGGAAAGCAGCTGCTCCAGAACAAACGACAGCCATTTTTCATCGGTTAATACTGTTTCCTGAATCGGCTCATATACCAGTGTGATTTTCTTTAAAATAAACATCTTGGAATACTTGCGCACTACTTGGCGAATAACCGTATCAAGATCACAGACTGCAAAGGACAGATCCGCTGACATATCTTCCATACGCAGATAAGTTAAGACCATTTCTACATACTGCTGGATTTTAAATAATTCCATCTCCAGTTCTCTTACCAGAACCGGATGCTCCTCTTTTTCTGTCTGAAGCAGGAGATTCATCGCTGCGATCGGAGTCTTGATCTGATGCGCCCACATACTGTAATAATCCAGCATGTCCTGCCGCTCTATTGCCTGTTCCGACTCAGTCTCATTGATCTGCGTATATAATTTCTGTACCAGTTTCTGATAATCCTGTTCCAGAAGTGTGGTTCCTTCTGCAAATTCCAGAATCTGCTCTTTCTCACCTTTTATAACATTCTGCAGTTCTCTGTGCGTTCTTCTGTATCTTACAAATCCAAGAACCGCATAAAGCAGGCTCCACACACCTGACAGTAGAAATGCATATTCCACACATGCCAGATCGATATGATACAGATCAAATATAACGAAAAAGATTCCATACGCACCCAGATACATACAGATCTGCGTCCGATGTTCTTTTATATATGCTCTTAAGATTTTCATAGTTCCACCAAATATCCAATTCCTTTTTTCGTACGGATCACATCTGTCATTCCGATACTTTCCAGTTTTTTACGAAGTCTTGTCACATTAACTGTAAGTGTATTATCGTCCACAAACGAATCATTTTCCCAGAGTCGTTCCATGATCGTATCTCTTGAAACAATCTTTCCCGCATTTTCAAGTAATATCTGTAAAATTCTAAATTCATTTTTTGTCAGCTCGACTCTCTGCTCCTGATAAGTCAGCACTGCATCATTCAGATTCAAAAGAGCACCTTTATATTCTATCGCATTTGTCGTTCCGCCAAAAGAATAGGTTCTTCTAAGCAGTGCCTGTACTTTTGCAGTCAGAACTGTCAGATCAAATGGCTTTTCAATAAACTCGTCCGCACCCATATTCATCGCCATGACAACGTTCATATTGTCATTTGCTGAAGAAAGAAAAACAATCGGTACTTTCGACACTTCACGAATCTTCTGGCACCAGTAAAAGCCATTAAAAAACGGAAGCATAATATCCAGGATCACAAGTTCCGGTTCAAAAGCCAGAAATTCCTGCAATACATTTTTCAAATCTTCTGTCGTTTTTGTTTTGTAATTCCATTTTTCCAAATGCATTGCCACTGTCTGTGCAATCGTCTGGTCGTCTTCTACAATTAAAATCTTATACATCTTTTTCCCCACCTGCCGAGACTATGGTAGCCATCCCACTCTGATTAGCGGTCGTCAAATGCAGCCATGCAAGCATGGTGCATTTTCCTCGTCGCCATAACAAAATGAGCAGAAACGTCCCGCCTCTGCTCTTACATCCTAATACCTTGTCCGGAAGTTGTCAATTCCAGAAATAAGACTTTTTTGCTCTATCTCTTAGTGGAAATAATGATCACCGATCTTCTTTCCGGAGCCTCCCTGATTAAAATACAGACATCCATTTATCGGATCTTTTCCTTTTAATGCATCCGCTGCTGCTTTCCAGGCGGTTTTGGTATAACTTTTATTCTGCAAAACACGATTCAGCCATCCGCTGCCTGCCGGTCCGAACTGTCCGCGCTGATAGATAACTTCCTTCATAGAATCCGGATAAGTTTTGCTTTTTATCCGGTTTAAAACAACCGCTCCCACAGCAACCTGTCCTTTATACGGCTGATTTCCCGCTTCACAGAATATAAGCGCTGCTAACAGCTCCTGCTGTTTTTTCAGTTTCTTTTGTTCCTGTTTTTTTCTTGCTTCTCTTTTTGCACGGATTTTCTGTCGTCTGATTTCCTGCTCTTTTTCCAATACTGCCTGCTTTAATCTGATCTTTTGTACTCGTATTGTCTCCCTCGTCTGAACTGCAATCGATCTGGAATGTCTGACGTTTCCCTCCACCGATGCCGCTTTCGCTGTAAATCCAGTCATACACACGGTACATATCAAAGCCGCTAAGAATAATACAATCTTTTTACTTCCCTTACCTGCAGAACCTGCCACTGGCAACTTCCTCCGGATGCTATGACAATTCATAAATATAATACCCTCCTATATGTGCCAAACCATTTTCTTTACATAAATCATACTCATTCATTTCAATTTTATTACAAATATTACAAAAATGTTACGCACAACGTCTGGTATCATATCATAATCTGGCTGTTCTGTCAAATATTACTCGAAGAATAGAAAAATCAAATAGGACAACATTCCTAATATGTAAAAAACCTGCTACAGAATCCTGTAGCAGGTTTTATCTTGACATCTTTAAATTGTGGCAATATCGATCAATGTCAGTTTCTTAATATCTGTATTCTCCAGACTGGATACAAGCGCTTTTGCTGTATCAATCGCTGTCAATACATTCACACCTGTCTCAATCGCATTTCTACGGATCACAAAACCATCTCTAGAATGTTCTGCTCCCTGATGCGGTGTATCGATAACAAGGTCGATCTTATGTCCCAAGATAAGATCCATCAGGTTCGGAGATTCCTGCTCGATCTTATTTACTGCATTTGCTTTCACTCCTGCTTCTTTCAGGATATCCGCAGTTCCTCTCGTTGCAAAGATCTTATATCCAAGTTTCTCGAATCTGCGTCCGATATCGATTGCTTCTTCCTTATCTTCATCACGAACAGTCATGATCATATTCTTATGCTTCGGCAGACGGATTCCGGCTCCGATAAATGCCTTATACAATGCTTCGTCAAATGTCTTCGCAATTCCCAGACACTCTCCGGTAGATTTCATCTCAGGTCCTAAGCTGATATCTGCACCACGTATTTTCTCGAAGGAGAATACCGGCATCTTAACAGCAAAATAATCTGCTTCCGGCTGTAATCCTGGTGTGTATCCGAGATCTTTGATCTTTGCTCCGATGATGACTTTTGTTGCAAGCGGAACGATTGGGATACCGGTTACTTTACTGATATATGGAACCGTACGGCTGGAACGAGGGTTTACCTCAATGACGTACACTTCTTCACCACATACAATAAACTGGATATTGATCAGTCCGATAACGTGCAGTGATTTTGCAAGTCTTCTTGTATATTCTGCGATCGTCTGCTTCGTCTTCTCGGAAATGCTCTGTGCCGGATATACGGAAATACTGTCTCCGGAATGGATTCCTGCACGCTCAATATGTTCCATGATTCCTGGGATCAGGATATCTTCGCCATCGCATACTGCATCGACCTCAATCTCTTTACCCTGCAGATATTTATCTACAAGAATTGGATGATCCTGTGCAATCCGGTTGATGATGCCGATAAATTCATCAATATCATGGTCGTTGATCGCAATCTGCATTCCCTGTCCGCCAAGTACATAAGAAGGTCTCACAAGTACCGGATACCCCAGTCTGTTTGCAACTTCTTTTGCTTCTTCTGCTGTAAATACAGTACCACCTGTTGGTCTTGGAATCTTACACTCTTCCAGAATCTCATCAAACAGCTCACGGTCTTCCGCTGCATCTACATTCTCGGCAGAAGTTCCAAGGATTGGAACACCCATTTTCATAAGCGACTCTGTCAGCTTGATCGCTGTCTGTCCACCAAACTGTACAACTGCTCCGTCCGGTTTTTCAAGATCAACAATACTCTCTACATCTTCCGGTGTCAGCGGTTCAAAATACAATTTATCTGCAATGTCAAAGTCTGTACTTACTGTCTCCGGGTTATTATTTACAATGATTGTCTCATAGTCTTCTTTTGCAAATGCCCATGTACAATGCACAGAACAGAAATCGAACTCAATTCCCTGTCCGATACGGATCGGACCTGATCCAAGAACAAGTACTTTCTTCTTGTCATTCGTCTCTTCAACTTCGTTCTCGCTGCCAAATACAGAATAATAGTACGGCGTTTCTGCCGCGAACTCAGCCGCACACGTATCAACCATCTTATATGCTGCCGTAATTCCATATTCATGGCGCATATCGTGAATCTGGCGCTCTGTATTGCCTGTTAATTTTGCAATAACAGAATCTGGAAATTCCATACGTTTTGCTTCTTTTAATGTCTCTGCATTCAATGTTTCATTCTGCAGCTTCTGTTCCATCTCAACAAGAATTGCAATCTTGTCAATAAACCATTTGTCAATCTTTGTGATTGCATGAATCTCATCATAGCTGATTCCCTGGCGGATCGCTTCTGCAATCTTCCAGATTCTTCTGTCATCTACAACTTTTAACTCTTCTAACAGCTCCTCACCTTTCAGATATGAAAAATCGTAAGACATCAGGCTGTCTACATGCTGCTCCAGAGAACGGATTGCTTTCATAAGTGCACCTTCAAAGTTATCACAGATACTCATAACTTCTCCGGTTGCTTTCATCTGTGTTGTCAGTGTACGTTTTGCACTGATAAATTTATCAAATGGAAGTCTCGGGATCTTTACAACGCAATAGTCAAGCATTGGCTCGAAACTTGCATAGGTCTTCTTCGTAACTGCATTCTTAATCTCATCCAGTGTATATCCAAGTGCGATCTTTGCAGCAACTTTCGCAATTGGATATCCGGTTGCTTTGGAAGCCAGTGCAGAAGAACGGCTTACACGCGGATTTACCTCGATAACACAGTACTCAAATGTGTCAGGATTCAACGCATACTGTACGTTACATCCTCCGGTAATATTCAGCTCGCTGATAATGTTCAGCGCGGAAGTTCGCAACATCTGGTACTCCTTATCACCCAGTGTCTGGGAAGGTGCAACTACAATACTGTCACCGGTATGCACACCAACCGGATCAATATTTTCCATATTACATACAGTAATGCAGTTTCCATTGCCGTCACGCATCACTTCATACTCAATCTCTTTCCATCCAGCAATACAACGCTCTACCAGTACCTGTCCGACACGGGAAAGTCTGAGACCATTTTCCAGAATCTCAACTAACTGTGTTCGGTCGTGGGCGATACCACCGCCGCTTCCACCAAGTGTGTAAGCCGGACGAAGTACAACCGGGTATCCGATCTTCTCCGCAAATGCAATACCATCTTCCACATTCTCAACAACGAGAGAAGCTGCACATGGCTCGCCGATCTTCTCCATCGTCTCTTTAAATTCCAGACGGTCCTCTGCTTTCTTGATCGTCTGGGAAGTAGTACCGATCAGGCGTACGTTATGCTCTCTTAAGAAACCATTCTCTTCCATCTCCATGGCAAGGTTCAGTGCTGCCTGTCCACCAAGCGTAGGAAGTACACTGTCCGGTTTTTCCTTTAAAATGAGCTGTTCTACAACTTCAACGGTAAGTGGTTCAATATATACACGGTCAGCAATATCTTTATCTGTCATAATCGTTGCCGGGTTAGAGTTCAGAAGAACAACTTCAAGCCCTTCTTCTTTCAGTGAACGGCATGCCTGGGTACCGGCATAATCGAACTCTGCCGCCTGTCCGATTACAATCGGACCGGAACCGATTACTAATACTTTTTTGATATCTTTAATTCTTGGCATTACTGTACCTCCTTCATCATATCCATGAATCTGTCAAATAAATATCCTGAGTCCTGTGGTCCCGGGCAAGCTTCCGGATGAAACTGTACGGTAAAGATATTCTTTCCGACATAAGACAGACCTTCATTGGTTCCGTCATTGACATTTACAAATGCTTCTGTTGCGATTGATGAATCCAATGTAGAAGCATCTACTGCATATCCATGGTTCTGAGAAGAAATGTACACACGGTTATTACTTAAATCTTTTACCGGGTGATTCCCACCTCTGTGTCCATATTTTAACTTATATGTCTTTCCACCATTTGCGAGTGCCATAAGCTGATGTCCCAGACAGATTGCAAAGATCGGGATATCACTGTCATATAACTTCTTCACTTCTTTAATAATAGAAACACAGGTTTCCGGATCTCCAGGTCCATTTGAGAGCATGATACCATCCGGTTTAGAATCAATGATTTCTTGTGCAGATGTATGTGCCGGATAAATGGTCACTTCACATCCACGCTTATTTAAAGAACGGGCAATGTTATTCTTGGCACCAAAATCCATCAATGCAACTTTTGGTCCATCACCTTCCAAGATATAAGATTTATCACAGGTTACTTCTGATACAACGTCTCCGACTACATATTCTTTTAACTTCGGAAGGATCTCATCCAGATCGTAATTCTCATTCGTTGTGATCATACCGTTCATCGTACCTTTCTCACGAAGAATCTTCGTCAGCGCACGCGTGTCAATTCCTGCAATTCCCGGAATGTCCTGCTTTTCAAGAAAATCCTGAATTGTTCCTTCACATCTGAAATTGCTCGGTACTCTGGAAAGTTCTCTGACGATATAACCTTTTGGCCAGGCTTTCTTCGATTCCATATCCGGTGTAATTCCATAGTTGCCGATCAATGGGTATGTCATAACGACTGCCTGTCCCGCATAAGAAGGGTCAGTTAATACTTCCAAATATCCTGTCATTGAAGTATTAAACACAATCTCGCTGATCATATCTTTTTTAGAGCCTATGCTGGTTCCGGTAAAGACGGTTCCGTCTTCTAATATAAGAAATGCTTTCATATATCCACCTATTCCCTTCCTGATTATCCTATTGTATCCGTGGGTTTCCAAGGTATCTTTTTCCGCCAGAGTTTTAAGCAAACGCATTCCCCGGCTTGTCGCCTCCATAAAAAAAGCAGTCTGCGTATGCACAACTGCTCTGTTATGACACTTGTTCAGACGCCTTCGTCTCCACAAATTGTAAAAATTATACTACATATTTTTTTTAATTTCAACCTCATTCCCGTAAAAATATTCATATTCTTTTTCTTATCTGCATACATTATACATGACAAAGTATTTTGAGGTATGATCCCATGCCAGAAAACGACCGTATAAATACGTCTTTGCCGGACAATTCTGCAAAAGGCAGTCTGAAAGTCAGCCTTACTTCCTCTCTCACTGCCGCCCCGGTTGCAAATGCTAAAGTATCCATCTCTTACACCGGTATACCAGACAGTACTCTGGAAGAACTGATGACTGATTCTTCCGGTCAAACAGAATCTCTTACATTAGATGCACCGCCCCTGGAATACAGTCTTGATCCCGCCTTTGACGAACAGCCTTACTCTGAATACACACTCCGCATAGAAGCCGAAGGATATGCACCAATCAGTGTTGCCGGTGCAGAAGTTCTTGCATCGACGCTCTCTCTGCAAAATCTTGCGCTTGCACCCCTTGGCGCTGAAAACAATGATTCCGTCTATGTTATTCCTGCTCATACTCTATATGGAGAGTATCCGGCAAAAATTCCGGAAGAAGAAATAAAACCTGTTCAGGAATCCGGGGAAATTGTTTTAAGCCGGGTTGTTGTTCCTGAATATATCGTTGTCCATGATGGAAGTCCGAGAGATTCCACCGCTAAAAACTACTATGTAAAATATAAAGATTACATCAAAAATGTTGCTTCCAGTGAAATCTATGCGACCTGGCCTGCCGCCACGATCCGTGCAAATGTGCTTGCCATCATGTCTTTTACCCTGAACCGTGTCTACACAGAGTGGTACCGCAATCAGGGCTATGACTTTACGATTACTTCCTCTACGGCTTTCGATCACAAATGGATTCCGAACCGGAATATTTTCGATTCCATCTCTGTCGTAGTCGATGAGCTGTTTGCCGACTACCTCTCCAGACCAAATGTCAAACAGCCGATCCTCACGCAATACTGTGATGGGCGTCAGGTACAGTGCCCGAATTGGATGACACAGTGG
>SAMEA3387452__coassemble_2744_pt1 | contig 15103 bp, 14 predicted proteins | sample SAMEA3387452__metabat2_high_PE_017 | metagenome-assembled genome bin SAMEA3387452 (sample SAMEA3387452) | Felis catus | biome: Faeces | place: United Kingdom | collected 2012 | reverse complement strand
CTCCATACATTCTTCCAGATATTCTTCTACATTATAAACAGGTACAATAATTGTAACTTTCTTCATGTTGCTACTCCCTAATAATTCTAAGTTTCAGCTTCATACTTACTCTTTTATCTTCTTTGCTATTTTCCTGAACAATCGCACCGGTGCTCCCAAAATTCTTGCAAGACGATATGTTCTCGTTTTTTTTATATCTTCTATTATTTTGTTAAGGTTTTTTATTTCCAAGCCACGTTCAGATTTTTCCTTATATGTCTGCTGAAGTTTTCTATTAATCTCAGATTTTTCATCATACGCACGCTGCAGCTTCTCTTTTACCTCTTTTTGCTCTATCTCGAGTGTTCTATTATCTCTGAGCCATTTATCATTTTTTTGTCCACGAATCTCACATTCTGCCGGACATTGTACATAATAATAGAAGAAACGTCTCACATTCTCAGGCAAATATGCAAACGCCTGCTGCTCCATGAATGCAAAATGCTTATAGTATTCTCTGAAATTCACGAGTTCTTCTTGCTCAATTGCTATCTTTTCAAGCGTTGCTTCTTTAATATATTCTTCAAAATTTTTGTAAAGGGCAATTACTCTCTCGTTGCAATCTTTTCGCGTACATGTTTCTCCACTCAAATAGTACAGCGTATTTTGGTGTTTATCTCTCAGCTCTTTTGCATATTGATCCAGCTTCATAACACCAGTCGCAAAGGAATATTCATTTCTTATATGTTCGGAAATGTCCATCGCTTTCTTCTTCACTATATCATAATGCTCTTTTGCGTATTGTATCTGCTCCACAAAGCTTTTCTCGTCTGTATAATACAAAATGGCATCGCCAAACATCTGTGGCATAACTTCAGAATAATCCGAAATAACCGGCAGTCCGCAACAAAGCGACTCCAGAATCCTTGTATTAATAAATCCATTTTCCGACATATCATCGTAGTGATCGTCAACGGTAATCTTCGCATTTCTGTATAATTCTGGCAAATCATCATTCAAAATATGATCCGAGACAACATGCTTTAATATTTCCGGATCAATTCTTCCCCAATCTTTCCCCCATATTTTCAATGGCACATTGTGTTTCATTGACCACATAACACTTTTTCGTTTGATCCACTTGGAATTGCCTACAAAAATCCAGTCGTATTCTTTCTCTCCATAAGGATTCTCTCCTGGGTGGAAAATCTCTGAATCCACACACATCAATAATGTCTTGATTGGAACATATACTTTTTCTTTCAAGGACGCAATAAAGCTTTCTTTGATAGAACCTACACAAATCAGGTCATATGAATTATATTCTTCCTCTGTAATCTGATCTACATGGCTCAAAACCCACAACATATAAATACAGTCTTTTTGCCTGCGATCCGGCACATAAGCTCTGTATCCGCGAAGCATAACAACTACATCCGCCGACACTTCATCATCCCATTGTTCATACGCTTGCACGATAACCTGCTTATTTATTCTCTCCAAATACTTCTTCAAAGTTCTTGCGTATGCATAGTCGGAAAACTTTTTCCCGTTTTCATCATTCGGGAATCCGGCTTTGATGACCCATATTTCTTTTCCGTTTGCCAGTTTTCTTCTATCTTCCATATCTGATTTACCGCTTTCTCCTCTGGATTCTTATTTTAGACACAGTATCTCCATTTTCTATATCTTATTAATTATAGAGAACATTTTCCGAACCGTCTAATTGATTTTTTCTATGATAGGTATTTTCTATATATCTTCTTAAGTATAACGAATAAACAACAGAAAAATCCGGTGCTTCTCCATAACGCACCGGACTTTTCTGTTTATAATTGAGTAAGGGATCTATTCCATTCATCTATGAAGCGTTTTCAGCTCTTATTCATACAGCGGATATTTTGCGCAGATCTTATTAACTTCTTCACGGATCTCATCTGCTTTTGTATCGAAATCTGTGACTGTCATCTTGATCAGTTTTGCAATTGTCTTCATATCTTCTTCTTTCAGTCCACGAGTTGTAACTGCAGGTGTTCCGATACGAACTCCGCTTGTTACAAACGGACTTGCAGGATCGTTCGGTACTGCATTTTTATTAACAGTAATATATACTTCATCCAGACGATTCTGTAATTCTTTTCCTGTAATGTTCATATTCTGAAGATCAACTAAGATCAGATGGTTATCTGTTCCACCACTTACAAGGTTAAATCCTTCTGCTACCATAGCATCTGCAAGTGCTTTTGCATTCTTAACAACCTGCTGCTGGTACTCTTTGAATTCTGGTTTCAGAGCCTCTCCGAAGCATACAGCTTTTGCAGCGATGATGTGCTCAAGCGGTCCTCCCTGTGTTCCTGGGAAAATAGCTTTGTTAATTGCTTTTGCATGCTCTTCTTTGCAAAGAATCAATCCACCTCTTGGTCCACGCAGTGTCTTATGTGTTGTTGTTGTTACAACATCTGCATACGGAACCGGGCTCTGGTGAAGTCCTGCTGCTACCAGTCCTGCAATGTGAGCCATATCAACCATCAGATATGCGCCAACTTCTTTTGCGATATCAGCGAAAACATCAAATTTGATCTCTCTTGGATAAGCAGATGCTCCTGCTACGATTAATTTGGGTTTGCATTCATGTGCAATCTTACGAATCTCATCATAATCCAAAAATCCTTCATCATTTACATTGTAAGGTACAAAATTATATAAGAGTCCTGATAAGTTTACCGGTGAACCATGTGTCAGATGTCCGCCATGTGCCAGGTTCAGTCCCATAACTGTATCACCCGGTTTGATGAGTGCCTGATAAACTGCTGTATTAGCATTTGCTCCGCAATGTGGCTGTACATTTGCGTGCTCTGCGCCAAATAACTTCTTCGCACGTTCGATTGCAATATTCTCCAGAATATCTACGTCTTCGCATCCACCATAGTAACGTTTTCCCGGATATCCTTCTGCATATTTGTTTGTTGGAACGGTTCCCATTGCGAGCATAACCGCAGGGCTTACGATATTCTCTGAAGCAATCAGTTCGAGATTTCTTCTCTGTCTTCCAAGTTCCAGCTCCAGTGCTTTTCCAACTTCGTCATCGTACTCTTTGATATAATTTGTTACATCTTCAATTCTGTTCATCTTATTGTCCTCCTTCGATACGCCTGTTTCCCCCAATAAAAAACAGGCAAAAAACCTTTGCTTCATTTACTAAAGATCTTTTGTCTGCCTCTGTCCTTTTACCTGAAAGATTGCTGATCGTTTTTCCCCATATAACTACCAGTTTACTTCTTCGGTACAATTAAAAATATTGTTCTCCAGAGTGTCGTCCGAATCCATTCCTTTTACCTGAGAGTTTCTGCCTACCCCTTCGGCTCCGTTTCGGATAAAGCCTAGCCCCTGTTCTTTATCCATACGGTATCTCACGAATTCATCTGCCGACTTATCAACTGCCCTTAGTATACACAATGCTTTTGTTTTCGTCAATAATTACAAAATAAGTTATTTTTTTATCATTTTTTTGTGTATTTATTATATCTATAGAGTTATCAATTTTATAGATAATCTATCTAAAAACTTCTTTGATACTGTCATAATGCAGAAAAATGCCTTCTCCGGCAAGATCTTCAATTTCTTTCTTTGTCGCGAAACGGTATCCCGCTGTTTCTTCTTCCTGTAAATGTATATCACTCTCGTCAATATCCAGAACAAAGCGATAAACATCTACAAAGTAATTATCTCCTTCTCCCGGGTTCTCTCTGTGATATGTGAAACAATATCCACCTTCCGCATTCCTTACATCCAGCCCTGTCTCTTCCTTCACTTCACGTATAACAGCTTCTTCCGAAGTTTCTCCTGCCTGTGCTGCGCCTCCGGATACTTCCCACCATCCCGGTGCCCACGCTTTTGTCATTACACGTTTTGTGATAAGATACGTGTGATCTGATCTTGCAACTACTCCAAGTACTGTCAGATGATATTCATCATCTTTCAAGCACCAGTCATTTCTCTTCATCGTGCGACCGGTTGGATTTTTGTCTTTGTCATAAATATCCCAAAGTTCCATTCTTCTGCCTCCTTCTTCTGTCTTGATATTACTGTCTGCAGTTTCTCTACCTCATTGCCCCCTGTTTATTATACTATAACTGTGCCTGAATCTCCTCTAACATTTCCCGCACTGTTTTTCCATACACCGGATGGCGTTTGTATGGTGCAATTTCGGCCAATGGTTCCAGCACAAAGCTTCTTTTGTGCATTTCAACATGTGGAATACAGAGATCATCTTCTTCCAGTACGATGTCATCATACAGCAGAATATCCAGATCCAGTGTTCTCGGTCCCCAGTGTATAATCCGCTCCCTGCCCGCTTCTTTCTCGATCCGGTTTAATTCTTTTAACAATTCTTCCGGATATAATAGCGTCCGCATTTTCAGACATGCATTTAAAAAATCCGGCTGATCTGTCACTCCGTAAGGCTCTGTTACAAGATAAGAAGAAACTTTTTCAACTGTACAAGTAGGAATCTGTCCTATTTTTTCGACTGCTTCATTCAGATAAGTTTCACTGTCACCAATATTAGAGCCAAGTGCGATATATGTTGTATGCCATTCGCGCGAAATCTTCACACTGACTGTTTTCAGCGGAAGTCCTACCGGTGCCCATGGCTTCTTGATCTCCAGATCGATCTTGCAAAGTCCCGATATGCTCTTAAGCATCTCTTCCGCAAGGGTTTCTGCCACCCGTTCTAGCAACTGGTAGGTATGTTCTTTCATATATTTTGTGATAAATGCACTGACTTCACCGTAATGGATAGATGCCGTCAGATCATCTGTCTTCCCGGCTTTTCTTGTATCTGTATAAAGCACTGCTGACACAAGAAATTTCTGCCCCAGTTTGTTTTCCTCTGGAAATACACCGTGATTGGCAAATACTTCCAGATCTGTAATTTTTATCTGGTCATAATCCTGACTTGTTTTTTTATTTATATATTTCATAATTATTATTCCTCACACCTGTCACTCTTTCTGCCAGTCTGCTTTCCTGTTTGCAAAACTTCATGAGTATTATTGTCCTAATCAGCTACCTGTTTCCCATATTTTACACTTCATGCTCACGCATAATTGCCTGCGTCATGCGGATTGCGCGAAGATTTTTCTGTACATCATGCACACGCACAAACGCACAACCCTTCTGTACACCATATACAGTTGTAACAAGTGTTCCTTCTTCTCTTTCTTCTACCGGAAGATCAAGAGTAAGTCCGATCACAGATTTGCGCGACGTACCGAGAAGTACCGGATAGCCGAGCTTGTTCAGGCATTCCATTTTATCAATGATTTCCAGATTCATCTCATAAGTTTTTCCAAATCCTACACCCGGATCAAGAATAATCTTATCCTCTGAAATACCTGTTTTTTTTGCAAGTGTCACACACTCCTCCATATCTGTCATGAAATCCGTCAGAAAATCTGTATATTCTGCTTTTTCCCGGTTATGCATCAGGCAGCATGCCACATCATACTTTGCAATCACTCCTGCCATCTTCGGGTCGTATTTTAATCCCCAGATGTCATTCACCAGATCAGCACCCGCCTGAATTGCCGCTTCGGCAACTCTGCTCTTGTAAGTGTCGATGGAAACAGGAACAGCAAACTCCTGTTTCAGTCTTTCGATAACCGGTGTTACTCTTGCAATCTCTTCATCCTCCGTAATCTGTACATGCCCCGGTCTTGTCGATTCGCCCCCTACATCAATGATCGCAGCACCTTCGTCTATCATCTGTTTTGCATGTGCAAGTGCTCTATCCATACCGTTATATTTTCCTCCATCCGAAAATGAATCCGGCGTTACGTTTAAAATTCCCATTACATACGTTTCATTTTTAATATCAAACTCTTTTTTCCCGATGATCATATCTGTATCTCCCTGTTTTTCTTTTCTTCACTCCAGTTACATTCTTTTTTCGCTGGGCAGGCAAAGCAATTTCTGGAACATTTATCACTTTCGTATAAAAGTCTTTCCAACTTTGTCATATCTTTTCGTTCCCTGCGATGCCCACGGATGGCTGTCAAAATTTCTTTTTTTTCTTCTTCCGTATAGGCGACTGCCTCTGGCAGTGAATCCAGAATTTTCTCTGCAATCTGCGCTCCGGCAATCTCGTGTGGAATTTTTTCTTTGTATTGCAATGCTTTTCCGATATCATGTAAAATTGCTGTCGTATACAGCAATTCCTTCGAATATCCAAGATTGTTTTCTAAGTTCCGAATATATGCAATTCTTGCAACATCTAACAAATGTTCCATCTGATGACAGCAGAAGATCCTTTCTCTTTCTTCTTCTCTCAGTTCTTCGTAATACTGCTGATATAACGGATGTCTGAGTACTGTATTTAGTCGTTCCATCTTCTGTTCTTTCTCTGCATGTTCCATTGACTTTATCTTCACCATTTCATCTATTTCCCAAGCATCCGGAAGAACCGCTCTTCCAGAGTCGGATCGGTTTCGAATACGCCTCTTCTTGCAATTGTCACGGTCTGACTTCCCGGCTTTTTAATGCCGCGCATTGTCATACACATATGCTCTGCTTCTACCATAGCCATTGCGCCTTTCGGACACATATACTGCATCAGCGCATCGGCAATCTGTCCGGTCAGTTGTTCCTGTAACTGCAGCCTTCTTGCAAACACTTCTACTGTTCGTGCCAGTTTGCTAAGTCCTACAACTTTTCCGTCCGGAATATAAGCGATATGTGCTTTCCCATAAAACGGAAGCAGATGATGTTCACAGGTTGAATAAAATGTGATGTCTTTTTCGATAACCATCTCGCTGCTGTCTACGGTAAATGTTTTTGCCAGATGGACTCCTGCATCTTCGTCCATTCCGCCATAAATTTCCTCGTACATTCTGGCAATTCTGTCCGGTGTATCTTTAAGACCTTCCCTTGTTACATCCTCTCCCATACCTTCCAGTAATAAACGGACTGCCTGTTCTATTTTCTCATGATCGATCATGTCTCTCTCCCTCTATATTTCTACTATCTGTTTTATTCTATCAAAAATGTTATTTTCTGCAAATATATCACTTTCATGCTTTATCCCATGTTTCCACAATCTGAATCACATCTCCCAGATAAGATAGAGAACCGCAGGCAATCACAACGGATTTCTGATTCTCTTCTGTCTCTTTTTTTGCATTTCTATATGCAGTCTTCAATGCCTCTTCCAAATCACTATGTGCGTCTGCTTTTTCAAATGCAATTACGTTCTCACAATATTTCGCTGCGTCTTCCGCAAGCACTCCTGCCAATAATGTGCGTTCTTCATTCGGAAGATGAATCGCATATACACACTCTGCGTTCGGACACAACAATGCTGTGATCTTTTTATATTCTTTATCTTTAAAAACGCCCATGATCAGGTGGATCCTGTAATTCGGAAAATATCGTCTTATTGATATAGCGAGCTTTTTTGCTGCATCTTCATTGTGTGCGCCATCAACAATCAAAGGTGGATTCTCCCGCAGACTGGTAAATCTTCCCGGCCACTTTGTCTCTGCCACACCAATTTGCACAGCTTCTTCCGGTATTTTGTATCCTTCTTTTCGAAGCGCACAAACTATCTCCAGCGCTGTTGCCAGATTTTCTTTTTGATATTCACCTGTAAGTCCGCTATGAAGGTTTCCAAAATCCGGTGTTTCTACATCCATTCCTTTGTATGTTTCTTTTTGTATTATCAAAAGTTCCGGTTTTGCCTCCGTAAACGGGCAGCCTGTTCTTTCTGCCTTTTCTTCCAGTATCTTTTTCACTTCCGGCTTCTGTTTTGCAGACACAACTTTACATCCCGATTTAATAATCTCACATTTATCTGCTGCAATTTCTTCGATTGTATTTCCCAAAATCCCAATATGATCCATACTGATTGTTGCAAATGCCGCCAACACAGTTGTCTTTACAATATTCGTTGCATCCAGTCTTCCGCCGAGTCCGGATTCCAGCACAACCAGATCACAGCTTTTTTTCTTAAAATATAAAAAAGCCATTGCCGTCTCAACTTCAAACAGCGTCGGTATCGGTGCACCTGCTGTTTCTAATCCGGCAATCGCTTCTTTTATCTCTTCCGTCAACTCTGTAAGTTCGTTTTCGGAGATCCATTCTCCATCCACCTGAATCTTCTCACGATAGGAGAGCACTGTCGGTGAAACATATCGTCCTGTCCTGTATCCTGCTTTACTTAATATTGTTGAAGTATACGCAAGCACAGATCCTTTTCCGTTTGTTCCGGCAATATGAATGAACTTTAAATCCTCCTGTGGATTCCCCAGTTCCTCAAGCAGTCCCCGAATCGTATCCAAGCCAAGTACACTTCCGTATCTGGACATCGCATCCAGATATACCCTTGCTTCTTTATAAGTCACGTTTCTATTTCCTTTCTGAAATTGTTCTAACTTCTTCATAATAGCACTAACCTTTCATTCTCTCAAGAAAAATCACTGCTCTATAGTATCTTTTTTATTAATAAGCACTTTCTCTTTTATCTATAATTCATATATTTTATCCCGTTCCTGTCAGGAATAATCTTAAAAGTTAAGAGGTACAGCAACCATTTTTCATTGTTGCTGTACCTCTTAATATCTCTATGTTATATGTCTGCCTTAACCCCAGTTCATTCCTTTTCCTGCTTCCAGAGCCTTGTCATAAATAACTTTTGCTGCCACCAAATCCTGTGCCGCTACGCCAACTGTTTCATAAACAATGATTTCATCATCATTTTCTCTTCCTTTTATTGTACCGTTTATTACATCACCAAGGCTTCCAAGTATATCCTTTTCTGAAATGATACCGTCCTTTATCGGAATCAATAAATCTCCGGTCTCAGAAAGTGCCGCCTCTTTGGAATCGCAGATGATTTTAGACGCTCTTGGAAGGATCGCCGGATCCATTTCATGCTTATGTGGCTCATAAGTGCCGACACAACTGATCGTTGCTCCAGCTTTGACTTTTGTCCCATCAAATACCGGCTTTGCCGATGGAGTAACGGTAATGATCAGATCTGCATCTTCTATACATGCATCTGAATTTTCTGCTGCTATAATCTTTGCCCCATAATCGGCTAACTCTTTCTGCATCTGTTCGGCAAATACCTGGCATCTTTCTGCATTGAGATCATAGATTTTTACTTCATCCAGCTTTCTTGCTGCAAGCATCGCCTCTAGCTGTGTCGCTGCCTGGCCTCCAGTTCCGATCATTGCTCCTTTTTTGCACTCTTTTTTTGCAAGCAGATCAAATGCTGCACCGGAAGACGCACCCGTCCTGAGCTGTGTAACATAAGTTCCATCCAGCAATGCGATCACGTATCCGTCTTTTCCGTCAATCAACATCACCTGTGCCGGTGATGTCATTTTCCCATTATCCACATTGTGTGGGAAAATGTCGATTACCTTCATAGCTGCCGCATCTAATTCCGGCGCATATGCAGGCATAAACAAAAATGCTCCATCATATTTGCCGTCAATAACTGTACGCAGAGGCGTTTTTACTGTTCCGTCAACTGTCATTTTAAACGCAGTTTTGTCTGCCTCGATCATATCTTTCATTGTAACTACACTTTTAATATCTTCTCTTGAAAGTAATAACATACTCTTCCTCCTTTTTCTCTATTCATGATGATATCCATAATCTGCATCCAGTGCCCATGGCTGCATAGCTCCGCCCTCTTCGGCCGGCCTGCAGTTCTGTGCATAAATATTCAATACACCCTTCTGCTGTTTTAACGGTGGACGTACCCAGGATTTCTTTCTTTCGGCAAGTTCCTCGTCTGAAACAAGTAAATTTACCGTTCCTCCTGCAATATCCATTTCAATTTTGTCTCCGTTTTTAATCAACGCGATCACGCCTCCGTCATACGCCTCCGGAGAAACATGTCCGACAATTGCTCCATAATTGAATCCTGAAAACCTTGCATCTGTGATCAGTCCGACTTTCTTGTCCAGCCCAAGCCCGATCAACGCATCAATACTGAGCATCAGTTCCTTCATACCCGGTGCACCTTTACAGCCTTCATAGCGGATGACCAGAATGTCTCCCGGAACGATCTCACCATTCATAATTGCTTTATAAGCATCCTGGTCACATTCGTATACTTTTGCCGCGCCTTTGATGTATTTTACTTCTTCATATACAGCCGTTGGACGTACGATTGCTCCTGCCGGGGAAATATTTCCGCGTAAAATCTTAAGGCCCGGTTCTTTTGCAACCGGATCTTCCAGCGAGTGAATCACTTTATTTGGCTCGCCTTTCACTGTTTCCAGCAATTCTCTCCATGTATTTCCATAAATTGTAGGAGCTTCTGTATGTAATTTACTCTCCAGTTGTTTCATTACATTTTTCACGCCGCCGGCATAATGAAAATCAACAACCGTATATGGTCCGCTTGGAATAACCGCGTTAATACAATAAATTTCTTTCGCATATTTTTCAAAATCTGCCAATGTAATTTTAATTCCTAGTTCATATGCATATGCCAGAATATGAAGTACCGCATTCGTAGATCCGGCAACTGCCATATCAAACATGATTGCATTTTCCAATACTTCTTTTGTAATGAGATCCTTCGGCGTTCTTCCGGATTTTGCAAGCTGAACCATGTATTTTCCTGCTGTTCTTGCCGCACGGAGTCTCGCATTATCGGATGCCGGAATTGTTGAAGTACCCGGCATTACCAGATTCAGGACTTCTCCAAGCATCTGCATCGTGTTCGCAGTTCCCATAGAAGGACAGGCTCCAAAAGACGGACATACACACTCTTCCATGTCAAAGAGTTCCTCTTCCGATGCGCCGGAAAATCTTGCTGCGTCCAGATCTGCTTCTACAACCGTCTGTCCACAATGATTTCCTGCCTGCATCGAACCACCTGTCACAACCATCGCCGGAATATCTAGCCGGCATGCTGCCAGATAACATCCCGCAATAATCAGGTCACAGGATGCGACACAACAGATTGCATCAAAATTATGTACTCTCGATACAAACTCTATCGACATCGCAACAATGTCACGGCCGACCTGTTCATATTTCATCTCATCTGCGCCATTTGCCATATTTCCACATGTTGCCGGGATTCCAAATTCTACCGGGATTCCGCCCGCTGCCCAGATGCCTTCCTTAACAGCCTCTGTCACCTGTCTTAAATGTGCTGTTCCCGGCGAACCAGCCATATAAGAATTTGGCACGCCGATATGTGGCTTTTTGCGAATGTCCTCATCTGAATACCCTGCTGCCTTCATCATAACACGTCGATGTGCCGCCTGCGCTCCGTTCCAATAGCTCTCTCCCATCTTACAACCTCCTTATTTTATAATTCCTGTAGATTGTTCTATGCCATGCACTTTTCTAATCTTGTCTACCGTTTTCCTCTTTCTTACATCATATGTCATTTTTTTAACATTGGATAGAACAGGAAATTGATAGTTATGTTCATTTTTTCTGAACGATACCAGACATCGAAAGATTTTAAGATTACATTCACATTATCTGATGGATATATGCACTTTTTCTTATATACACTGCCGCTCATCTATTGCATAACTTTTCAAATTTTACTAAAATATAAGATGCTAGAGTCAAAAGCCTAAAACTACGAATTGTGGGAGTACGAAGTACGGAACAATTCGTATGGCATCTTTTGACCCTGACATCATACAGGTAAACAAATGACAGCACCGGAGGCTGATATCCATGTCAAAAATCAATATAATTTTAGATGTATATGAAACACATAGTATTTCCAAAACGGCAGGCAGACTGAAATACACACAGTCGGCTGTCAGCCAGGCAATCCGTAATTATGAAAAAGAAATCGGAGTGACTTTATTCAAACGTTCTAAAACCGGTATGTCTCCACTTACCGGAACAGACAGCATTTTTGAAGAATTAAAGAAAATTCGGGCTTCCGAAAATCATATTGAACAGATTGCAGCACATATCAATGGATTAGAAAGCGGGTTGATCCGCATTGGTACTATCCAGAGTATTTCTTACCACTGGTTACCCGGAATTTTAAAAAAATTTACAGATGAATATCCGAATATCACGTTCAACCTCTATGTCGGCGGTTTTCAGGAATTGAGTGCAAAATTAAAAGAAGGAAAACTGGACTGTATTTTCACTTCAAAATATATTATGGGGAACCTTCCTTGTATAACGTTAGGTAAGGATGAATTAATGCTTGTTACATCAAAAGATCATCCACTTGCCAATAAATTTTCCGTTTCTCTTTCCGATGTAAACGGGCAGGACTTTATTATGTCCGCGGATAATACCGACTATGAAACCGGAGAACTGTTCCGCATCCATCAGATTCAGCCAAATGTCCGTTTTCACATCAACGAAGATTATACCGTAGTCAAAATGGTGGAGCAGGGGTTTGGCATCGCCATTCTCCCAAAGCTTCTTCTGCTCCATATTCCTTTTGATGTATGTGTACGTCCATTTACAGAACATTGCAAACGAATTCTTGTTGTGGCACATTCTCCATCGGCAGAGCCGACTCCGGCTTTGAAGCAGTTCATGGAATTTGCCGCACTCTGGAGTCAGGAACACCAGCTTCTTATATAATACACTGCCGGCGGTAATCTTCTCGTACTGTTATCCAGTCCTGATTTCATCTACTGTAATCAGTTATCCTGTACCAGTCCTGCGATTACACAGACCATCTTATCTAACTGTATCGGCTTGGAAATATGTGCATTCATTCCTGCTTCTTTACTCTTGCGGATATCTTCTGCAAATGCATTTGCTGTATTACTGTGAAATGCTCTTGCAAACTCTTTCAGTTCAATAACTGCTGATATGATTCCAACACATTTTCCATCTTTAAATATAGGATTCGACAGCATGATGATCTGTGTCTTGTCGTCTTTCAATGATGTTCTGCGCTCCGATACTGTGAAACCCTTTTTTACACGATCCCTGAACGAATACTTCGGCAGCAACTTAAAGGTTTCTCCATTTGTCCGCACGCCACTCTCATCCGGAAAACAGATCTCCCAGTGCGTGTAGGCATTTTCCGCACTGGATGCGTTCATAATCTTTAAGATCTCCTGCTGATTCTTCTGATGCTCCGGGAGCAGATCTCTTAGAAATGCTATGGCAGCCTGAATATTTATCTATAGTTAGAGTCAGTATACCCTGTCAGACGCCGGTTCGCAAGAAGACTTTATACTTTATCATTCACCTTTTCTTCCGCGCGCATTGCCTTTAAAACAGCATCTTTGATGCACTGCGCATAAGCTTCTGCCCCTTTCGGAAGCAAATGTGTATCGTCCTGGTCAAAATATTCCGGATGATCTGCACTTGCCGTATACCAGTCGATCAGATAGGTATGCTCGTGTTCTTTGACAAACTTGCGGATTTCTTCATTATTAGAACTCTCAAAATCTTCCTTCGGAGCATGGACAGTGGTCAGAAACAGTGGTTTGTCTCCGACTTTCTGTCTTATTCGTCCAAGTGTATCGTACATTGGACCATTTGTTCCAAGTGCAAAGATCACGCCATCGCCGTCCCATTTCTTCTGTGTCTGGTATTCGTCAAATACTTTCACTCCTGTCAGGGTAGAACGTCCGATCTTCGTATCGCTGATACTGTTTGGAAGTACTTTGTAAAAATAATCTGTTACATCTACGGTAATGGAATCACCGATCAGCAGCATCTGTACATTTTTCAGCAGTTCTTCATCCGTCATTGTACTCTTGCTGGTCTTTGCTGTCTTTTTTGCTTTCGCTTTCTGTTCTTTTAATTTCTGATTCGTCAGCTTTGTTACTTCGGTTGCTTTCTTTTCACGCTTTGCTACCGTATCCAGTGTTGTCTTCTTCGGAACAAATGCAATACATAAGCTTAATGCAAGTCCTATGGCCAATACTGCTGCCATCGCCTTAAGACTTCTCCGTGCCACCTGGATCTGTCTGTGACGTTCTCTTCTGTTATGCGGTCTGCTGTTGATGATTCCGATATATTCTCCGATGATCCCATGACGGACCGGTGTCTCAATAAAACGATAGGAAAGTTCTGCAAACCCCACACTTAAGACTACTTCTAAAATCACAATCCACCATGCCGCTCTCTTTCCGCCGCTCATCAGCACAATAATCGGATAGTGCCACAGATAAATACTGTAAGAGCGGTCTCCGATCCATTTCAGTATGCTGGAGCCTAATATTATATTTAAAAGGCTTCTGCTTACTGTCACTGCATATACGACAAATGCCGCCAGGACAGATACGATTGCCTGACCTCCATAATATAAGAAACTGCTGTAGGAGCTGATGAGCATCATCATTCCGATCAGGATCAATACAGAAATACTTCCGATCACTGCCCATAGTTTTCCCCGCAGCTTTACCTTTATAATATGATATTCCTTCTGGATCGCAGCCAACGCTCCGATCAGAAGAGAAAATGCTCTTGTGTCTGTTCCATAATATACGCGGCTCGGATCTCCGTCCGGGCTGTAGAGTACGCCCATCAATATTACTGAGATCATCGCAAGCACTGCTGTGACTGCCGCAAATACTTTTCCTCTGTTTCTCGCCTTCGATAACAGAATCAAAAGGATTGGATAAATCAAATAAAACTGTGTCTCAATCGCTAATGACCAGCAGTGGGTAAATGGAGAAGGCGCTCCTGCATTTTCAAAATAGGATACTTTTCTGAAAATCTGCCACCAATTGTTATACCCAAACACTGCGGATAACAAATCATTACAACCTTTCGTAAATACAACCCGGTTCACGACTGCGCTGACGAAGATCATCACAACTGCCATGGAGAGTACTGCCGGCAGCAGTCTTCGGATTCGCCGCAGCCAGAAGTTCTTCAGATCCACGCCGCCGCTTTCTTCTATCTCATTTATCAGAATTCCTGTAATCAAGTAGCCGGATATTACAAAAAATACGGTTACTCCCAATAACCCGCTCTTCGCAAATGGCATCTTCAGATGATATGCCAGAACCATGATTACAGCAAGTGCCCTTAATCCGTCAATTTCTTTGATATACTTTCTCTTTTTCTGTATTTTCTTTTCCATTTTCTTTTCCTCATTCGTATGCTGTCTTTCGTATGTTGTCGTTTTATCTATTGATTATAA
>SAMEA3387452__coassemble_2566_pt1 | contig 19588 bp, 15 predicted proteins | sample SAMEA3387452__metabat2_high_PE_017 | metagenome-assembled genome bin SAMEA3387452 (sample SAMEA3387452) | Felis catus | biome: Faeces | place: United Kingdom | collected 2012 | reverse complement strand
AAAGTAAAATCTTTCGTAAATGAAATCACAAAATATGATTATGATTTTGATTTAGTATCCGGCAGATACGTGATCGATGCCAAATCCATCATGGGTATCTTCAGTCTGGATTTATCTAAGAGCATTGACCTCAACATCCATGCTGATGACAGCGAGATCGACAAGATCCTCGAAACATTAAAACCATACATCGTAGAGTAATTATTTTTAACCTTTAAAAGAATGTGCCGGAGCACATTCTTTTTTGTTTTACGGTGTTACTTCAATCACTTCTACTGTATCGATTGCTTCCTGAACCATAGCATCGATCTTCTCAGCCAATTTCTCCTCTGATCTGCGAATCACTTCTATATTCGGCTTTGTAACCGGATGTTTAGCCACAAAAATCGTACAGCAGTCTTCGTACGGCTGAATCGATGTCTCATAAGTTTCGATCTTCTCTGAAATATCTACAATCTCCTGTTTGTCAAATCCAATGACCGGACGATATACCGGAAGTGTGCATATATCATTTGTCGCTGCAAGGCTATGCATTGTCTGACTTGCGACCTGACCAATGCTCTCTCCTGTGATCATTCCAAGACATCCGTCTGCTTTTGCAAAATGTTCTGCGATCCGCATCATATAACGACGCATAATGATCGTCAGCTCATCATGCGGACACTGATCATAAATATAGAGCTGGATATCTGTAAAGTTTACCACATGAAGCTTGATCGGTCCGGAATATCTTGCTACAATCTTTGCAAGGTCTACAACCTTCTGCTTTGCACGTTCACTTGTATACGGTGGTGCATGGAAATAAGTTGCTTCCAGTCCAACTCCACGTTTGGAGATCATATAACCGGCAACCGGGCTGTCAATGCCGCCTGACAGAAGAAGCATGGCACTTCCATTTGTTCCAACCGGCATTCCACCTGCTCCCGGAATGATCTGTGAATACACATAAATCTCATTACGTACTTCAACATGCAGCATCACATCTGGTTTGTGCACATCTACATGTGTCTCCGGGAATGCATCCAGAATTGCCTCTCCCAGATCACAGTTGATCTCCATGGAAGTCTTCGGGTAAGATTTTCTCGCTCTTCTTGCTTCCACTTTGAAAGAAAGCTTCTTATCCGGATATACTTCATCCATATATGCAACGACATCTTTTTTCAACTGGTCAAAGCCCTGATCTTCCATACGGACAACCGGACAGATACCTACCAGTCCGAACACTCTTTTTAAATGCTCTACTGTATCGTCATAATCATATTCACCTTCACAGTCCACATAAATACGTGCCTGTGATTTATAAACAGTGAAAGTTCCTTCTACATCTTTTAAAGCGTAACGCACCTGTCTTACAAGTGCATCTTCAAAAAGATAACGGTTCTTTCCTTTAATTCCAATCTCTCCATATTTTAACAAAAAAGTATGAAATCTCATCTTATGTCTCCTTTTCGCTTCCGGACCGGTTAGTGTCTGGTATATTTTCTAAGCACCGGTACTATATTATAAAGGGTATCCAAAGTATAGTCAATCTCTTCTGATGTAGTAAATTCCGACATACTGAAGCGAAGTGTGGCATCTAAAAATTCCTGCCCTGCTCCGATTCCTTTTAACACGCCGCTCACCTGCGGATGGTTGGAAGCGCAGGCAGATCCGGAGGATACATAGATTCCCTTTTCCTCCAGTGCATGCAGGAGCACTTCGCTTCGGATACCTGCAAATCCGACACTGATAATATGCGGCGCACTCGTCTCATCATAGAGCCCATGGATCGTCGTATTTTCAATCCTGGCAATTCCTTCGATAAAATGCTCTTTCAGCTTACGCATCTTCTGCACTTTTTCATCCAGATCCTCGTAAATTGTCTTCGCTGCAAGAGACAGTCCTGCAATACCCGGAACGTTTTCCGTACCGGAGCGGATATTCTTCTGCTGTTCTCCTCCAAACAGAATTGGTTTGATCTTCACTTTGCTGTCAATATACAGCACTCCCGTTCCTTTCGGTCCATGAATCTTATGACCGCTGATGGAGCAGAGATCTACACCCAGTTTCTTCGGATGGATCCTGTATTTGCCAAATCCCTGTACTGCATCTACATGAAACAGAATATTTTTATTATATGCTTTCACAATACTTGCCGCTTCTGCGACCGGCTGTACAGAACCAACTTCATTATTTACATACATCACAGACACCAGTATCGTTTCATCACAGAGTGCCTCCTTCAATGCCTCTAACTGCACTCTTCCATAACGGTCAACCGGAAGAAATGTAACCCGGAATCCCTGTTCTTCCAGATAGCGCATCGTATTGATGATCGCAGGATGTTCAATTCCTGTCGTGATCAGATGATTACCTGCGCGTCTGTTTGCCATTGCTGTTCCGATCAGCGCCAGATTATCACTCTCTGTTCCTCCAGATGTGAAAAATATTTCTTTTTCCTGTACTTTTAAAAGTCTGGCAAATGTCTCTTTTGCATCTTTTATATATTGTTCTGCTTCAACGCCTTTTCTGTGCAGAGAAGATGGATTGCCATAATCTTCGCACATCACATGCGCAACCAGTTTTCCGACACTGTCGTAAGCTCTGGTTGTTGCTGAATTGTCCAGATAAACTTCTTTCATGTTCTTCTCTCCTGCTTATTTTCACTATTAGCTTATGTATCATTCTTCCAAATGGAACATAAGTACCGACAACGTTGTAAGTCCCGCTGTCTCCGTTCTTAAAATCCTCTTTCCCAGTGTGATCGTATGTGCGCCTGCCGCCAGTGCCTGTTCGATCTCTGCTTCTTCAAATCCGCCTTCCGGTCCGATAAATATCCCAACGCTCTGCCCCGGCCATATTTTCTCAAGAAGTGTTTTTGTCTCTTTCATACCTTCTGCACATTCATACGGTACGAGAATGACATCCAGCTGCTTTGCCTGTTCCAGTGCTTCTTTAAATGTACACACCGGTATAACTTCCGGGATTACACTCCGACCGGACTGCTTTGCCGCACTTCTGGAAATTTCCTGCCATCGTTCCTGCTTCTTTGCTGCCTTTTTCGCATCCAATTTTACAACGCAGCGCTTCATGGAAACCGGAACAATCTGATAAGCTCCAAGTTCTACCGACTTCTGCACGATCCACTCCATCTTTTCCTGCTTTGGCAGTCCCTGGAACAGATAAATTCTGGATGGAAGTTCTGTACTGCTCTCTTCCTGCGATTCTATTTTAAGTACGGCCTCCTTATCTTCATAAGAATCAATCATACACTGGTATGTCTTTCCAGCTCCGTCACTGACTGTCACACGTTCCCCCGCATGCATACGCAGAACGTTCTTCATATGATTCACATCCGAACCATTCAGACGTATCCACTCACCTTCTGCCTGGGACGGTTCAATAAAAAAATGCTGCATCTTTTTTTCTCCTGTCTGAGCTGCCTGTTTTTATTTATGCATTTTTACGTGCGACAACAGAAACCCATTCCCCCTGGTGGTTCACTTCCAGGACTTCCAGTCCTGCCGCCTTTACAGCCTCTGTTACAACTGTTTCTTTGTCCTCAATGATACCACTTGTAATATATACAGCTCCCGGTTTCATCTGGTGTACGATTACCGGAGTCAGTGGCTCCAGAACATCCGCAAGGATGTTAGCAAGTACAATGTCGTATTTTTCATATCCGACAGCATCCTGCACGTCTTTATCATCAATAATATTACCGATCATAACTTCATATTGATCTTTTGCTATACCGTTTACCTCCATATTTTCATGGGTGGCATCAAGCGCACACGGATCAAGATCTGTTCCGATGGAATGTCCTGCACCAAACTTCAGTGCAAGCATACCCAGGATACCACTTCCGCATCCTACATCCAGAACAAGATCTCCATTTTTTACATATTTTCTCAGCGCACGGATGCAAAGTTGTGTTGTTTCATGCATTCCTGTACCAAAGGCTGTACCCGGATCAATGTGGATCACCAGTTTATCACTGTCTTCTGCTTTTACATCTTCCCAGGATGGAATTACAAGGATATCATCAATATAGAACTGATGGAAATACTGTTTCCAGTTATTTACCCAGTCCACATCTTCTGTCTCGGATTCCTCAATCGTTGCATCTCCTACATCTACATATGCACGCATCTGTTCCATTTCTTCCCTTACCTGTGCAAGGATCGTTCCTGCATCCAGATCCGGGTCAAGATAAAATGTGAGATAGGCAACTCCGTCATCTTCCGGAATATCTGGTAATATATCCACAAACATCTGCTCTTTGTCCTGCTGTGTAAGCGGGATCTTATCTTCAATCTGCACGCCTTCGATTCCAAGATCCGCCAGCATGCTGCTAACAATATCTTCTGCTTCAGTTGTTGTTTTTAATCGGAATTGATTCCATTTCATGATTTTCTCTCCTTCATACAATATATCATCCGTTATATTAACATTGCTCAAAAGCTCCAGCTCTTCCAAACCCAGGAACAGCCAGAGCTTCACAATTAATCAAGGTCAATGAAATCCACCTTAAAGGTATCATCATCTTCCATATGCCCTCTCTTCTTTTTCGGTGTCTCTCCGAGAAGATCATCTAAATCATCAATCGTAAGTTCTTCTCTTGGAGTATATCCGGCAAATACATTTTTATCCAGATTGCCGTAATCATCCTCTTCATAAGTAATCTCTCCGAATTCGTCTTCGTCATAAGCATCGTATTCGTCTTCAAAATCATCTTCGTCATAAGCATCTTCATACGCGTCTTCTGCATCATATGCATCATAATCATCTTCTACATATGCTTCTTCAAATGTATCTCCATCATCTACATTATCAAAATCTTCTCCGTCGTAAGTTTCAAAATCATCTTCATCTGATTGTTTTTTCTTACCAAAACGAGATTCTTTTTTATTCTTCTTTTCTTTTTTGTTTTTTACCGGTACTGGCTCTTCTTCTACATCAATACCGTACTCATCATAAAGCTCATCTAACTCTGCGTTACGGTTATGCAGTTTGATACCAAGAATAATAAGGATCAGTAAAAGAACAATTGCTCCGATTCCTCCTGCAAGAATAATCATCTGTAAATGATCATTTACAAATGCCGGAAGCTTGTTGGAAGTAGTTTTACTGGATGTATCTGTCTTAGAAGTCTCAGACGGATCATCCATTCTCTGGTAAGTATTCTCCTGGGAATCATACTGATAATATCCGGTCTCGCCTTTGTTATTCATTGCATACAGGACATAATAATCTGTACTGTCACTATTCTGCCATACCGGAAATTCTTTATCATTTAAAGTCAGCTTTGCTTCCTGATAATTCGATGGAAGCTTTACTTTGGACGTATCGCTCAGCACAACAATAGATGTACTGTCAGAAATACTGACTTCCTCATATGGAGAAAAAGTTGCATCTTCTTCATTATACATGAAAAAGTCACCTTTTTTATCACTGTCCATCAAATAACCAAGTGTAATGCCACTGTCTTCATTCTTCACCATCTGACGGTCTTCTCCGTCCAGTGAAACAGTCACTCTGGAATATCCCGTCGGAACATCATTATCTGAAAATTCATCTGTCAGCATATAAGACTTTCCATTTACTTTTACAGTCTTATCTGCTGCATTTCCAGCTTTGCTGCTCTTGGAATCACTTTTTATCTTGGATGGATCACCCGCTGCAATCTTAACTGTTGAATTCCCCTGATCCAGTGTCAGTGTCGTACCGACATCGGACGCAATCGTTGCGCCGGAAACTTCAACCTTGGTGCTTCCTTCTTTTAACGCCTGAAACTTCATTGTAAAAGAAGTTTCTGTAGAGCCGCCGGTTCCTGTATAAGTCAGTGCTCCGCCATTTTCCTTCACACCATCTCCAGATTCAAATTTCAATGAAGCCGTATCATAGCTCAACTTCACTTCCATATTTCCAAGGCTTGAACTTGTGGAGCGTACTACACATTTCACTTCTACTTCATCACCAACTGCTGTGCTTGGATCTGTAAAAGAGATTCTTCCATCTGCTGCATGTGCAACGAAAGAAAAACAAGACACGCACAGACAGAGAGTCAATAAAGCTGCACTGAGTTTCTTAAATGCTTTCATGTTCTTTCTATTCCTCCTAAATCAACTTTTATTCTGTCCCGCCACCAGTTGTATTATTATTACTTTTACTATTTCCGGAGTCACTGGTTGAGTTCGTAATCACCGGTTTATTACTGTTATTGTTATTGTTACTATTACTGTTATTATCTGTATTCGTCTCTTCTTCTGTATTCATATTCGCCGGACGTACAACATTCGTCAGATTGGAAATCTCTGTTGAAATCATCTGCACTGTAGAAGATACCGTTTTTGTCTCGTTCGGGTACAGGAACTTATGCAATTCTTCTACATTCTCAGCCAGTCCAAGCGGTACAACAACATCTCCTGCAGTCCTGTAGATAATTCCATCCGTCTTCTCAAACGGGAAGCCCTGACTGTCACCCAGCTTATAACTTGAGGCACTCGCCGCAAGCGAAAGTACTTCTTTCAGCGAAAAACTCGTAGATACCTGCGGAAATATCTTATCCACAATCTTATTAAGTGTGCCAATGTCTGCTTTAATACCTTTCTCGTACAACTTCTTAATCACAAGACGCTGTCTCTCTGTACGCTTGTAATCTCCGCCTTCCAGCTTACGAAGTCTTGCATATGTTACAGCCTGCGGTCCATCCAGTGTATAGACACCACCGCCATTTAACTTATGCGCCTTCTTCTTGGATGCTTTTGCTGTCTCACCGACATACTTATTCAGCATCTTCGCTTCCGGATCGGTTACCTGTATCTTAATTCCGCCAAGCATATCTACCACATCAGACATTGCTTTGAAATCGACGGTTGCATAATCCTGAATATCCAGGTCCAGATTCTTGTTCAGCATGTTGATTGCTGCTTTCGGACCGCCTGAAAAATATGCATGATTCGCTTTATTATAGGTATTATCATCCTGCTGCAGAAGCGTATCTCGGTAAATGGACGCCATACGGATCACACCTTCTTTGTGGTCAAGCGCTACAACTATGATCGTATCCGTGCGCGTACCGGCTTCCAGTTCTCCTTCTCTGGAGTCGCCTCCGAATAACGCTACTGTTGTATATCCTTCCTTCTTCACTCCGGAATTGATTTTAATATCATCTGAGTTAATCTCTACACGCTGGAACTTGTCATACTTCGCCATGACAAAAGCTGTTGCGGACAATGCGAGCAATATGATCACTTCGATTGCCAGTACGATTGCACGCCTTCTTCTTCTGTTCCTTCGCTTTTTTCTGGCCTTGGCAGCCTGCACTGCTTTAAGGTTTCTCTGATTCCTCTTCTTTGCCATATCAAGCCTCACTTTTCTTTTTATACAAAATACTACAATATATTACTATATTTTCGCAAAAAGTGCAACCTAAATTAACTCTTCTTTCGTAACCCGAAGAGCTTCTGCTACGACATGGTGCATATCCATGTATTTATATGTTCCAAGTCTTCCTCCAAAAATGACTTTCTTTTCTTCCTTTGCAAGTTCCTCATAAGAATGATACAGCATATTATTCTTCTCATTATTTACCGGATAGTAAGGCTCATCACCTTTCTTCCATGCTGCAGGATATTCTCTGGATATGACTGTCATATCCTGTGTGCCAAACTCGAAATGCTTGTGTTCAATGATTCTTGTGTACGGTACTTCGTATTCCGTATAATTTACAACTGCATTTCCCTGATAATTCGGCTGATCCAGTACTTCCGTTTCAAAAGAAACACTGCGGTACTCCAGTTCTCCGAACTGATATCCATAATATGCATCGATCGGGCCGGTATATACTACTTTCTCTGCAAGTGCATCCAGTTCGTCTTTGTGTTCCAGGTAATCCACACCAAGTCTTACTTCTGCCTTTGCAAGCATCTTCTCGATCATAGCTGTATATCCGCCAATCGGGATTCCCTGATAAATATCATTAAAATAATTATTATCATAAATATACCGCACCGGCAGACGTTTAATAATCTCCGGTGGAAGCTCTGTTGCGCGATGCCCCCACTGCTTCTCTGTATATCCTTTGATCAGTTTCTCATAAATATCTTTTCCGACCAGGTTGAGTGCCTGTTCTTCCAGATTCGCCGGATGCTCCGTGCGATAAGCTGCTGCCTGTTCTTCAATCTTCGCTTTTGCCTCTGCCGGTGTCACAACACCCCACAGTTTATTGAATGTGTTCATATTAAATGGAAGATTATAGATTTCTCCTTTATAATTCGCTACCGGACTGTTCGTATAACGATTGAACTCTGCAAACTGCTGTACATACTCCCAGACTTCTCTGTTGCTTGTATGGAAAATGTGCGCTCCATACTGGTGAACCTGAATTCCTTCAACTTCTTTTGTATAAATATTTCCACCAATATGATCTCTTTTCTCCACTACCAGACATTGTTTTCCTTTTTTTCCCGCTTCATACGCGAAAATAGATCCGAATAAACCAGATCCGACAATTAAATAATCATACATCATTTTTCCACCCGTTTTTCTACACTTTTTTGTGTTTATTCTAACAAAAAAAGGATGTACATGTCAATTATGTACACCCTTTCCTTATTATTTTACTTATTCTGCTTCATTTTCACTGCTTCCGCCTCCGGTATTGCCTCCTCCGGATTCACTGCTTCCATCTCCGGTATTACTTCCAGAGTTTCCGCCTGTACTGCCTCCGGTATTTCCACCTGTGTTGCCTCCGGTATTTCCACCTGTGCTGCCTCCGGTATTTCCAGAATGATTTCCCGAATTGTTATTCTTATTGCTGTTGTTATTTTTATTACTGTTTGTACCGCTGTTTCCGTTGTTACGATTACTGTTCGTATTATTATGGTAACTGCTGTTGTTATTCTTATAAGACCTTGTCGGTGTATACTTATTCGACTCCTGTGCCTTATCTTCCGGCGCTGTCTTATATGTCTTACTGTTCAACGTCGAACTGCTTTCTGCCTGTCTCTGTCCGACTCTTGCAACAACTGCATTGCTGATTGTCTTCACTTCACTGGATGTTTTGTAATTTTCATCATCATACAGAAACTTATGCAGTTCTTTTACATTGTTGTCCAGTTTTACCGGAATAACGATACTTCCCAGTCCGGAAATCGTATCTGTCGTTTTTTCAAATGGGAATCCGGATGAGGCACCGATCTTATACTTTGTAAAATCTTTCGCATAAGAGAGGATCTCTGCTGCTGAAAAGTTTGTCTTAATTGTCGGAAGTAATTTATCAATGATCTTGTTGATCGTAGCAAAATCTGATTTCTGTGCCTTCTCAACGATCTTCTGGATAACGAGACGCTGTCTCTCCGTTCGTGTGAAATCCCCGCCCGCTGTTGAACGGATACGTGCATAGGTTGTCGCCTGCACGCCATTGAGATGCTGTTTTCCAGGCTTGGTAACTTTCTTTGCCTTTTTCTTTGCAACTCTGGCTGTCTCACCAACAAACTTATTCAGATACTGGATCTCTTCTTTTTTCACATTTATATCCAGACCACCAAGTAAGTCTATCGTTTCTGAAATAGCTGCAAAATCCACAGTTGCAAACTTTTCAATATCCAGATCCAGATTCTTATTCAGCATATTGATTGCCTGTGTCGGACCACCGAAACTATATGCTGCATTACATTTCTGCAGGTGTCCGTCTTTGATGTCCAGAAGAGTATCTCTGTAAACACTGGACATACGTACTTCTTTTGTCTTATTATTCAGACTTGCTACAATAATACAGTCTGTTCTGGTTCCTTTTTCCAGCTCACCGCTTCTGGAATCGATTCCGAAAAGTGCTACATTCGTATAACCTTCCCCGGTCTCTTCTGCTTCTTTGTTCACCTGAATATCTGCCGCATCGATTTCCTCCGTGTCAAGTTTGCCAAGCTTGGCTGCCACAAATATCACGCCGCTTGCCGCAAGACAAAGCACCAAACTTCCCATACAGAGTGCAATCTTCTTTCCTATGCTTAGACGCGAGAACCAGTTTCCTGCTCTTCTTCTGCGTCTTCTGCGCCTCTTTCCTGCCATGTTGTACCCCATTTCTTCTTAAATTTATCTTGTCATGCCATTCTTCGGATTCGAGTAAAATCCATAAACCTTTTTCGTCCCGTTCTTCTGATATGCACGTATTTTATACTTGTACTTTGTACGCTTTTTCAGTCCTTTATCCGTATAAGAAACAGTTTTTGGATTCGTGAGCGTTTTTATCTTCTTATACGCTTTCTTCTTCGTATTATAGCGGACAATCTCATACCCATCCACACCGATAATCTGTTTCCAGCTTAGTTTTATTTTACTTTTTGAAACAGCCTGTGTCTTAAGAGATGGAAAACCAATGCGTGCTCCCGCACCGGTCTTTATGTAGCTTTTCATTACATATCCCGTCTTCTTCGTTCCGTTCAGCTTCGCTGTAACTTTATACCAACCACCGCGTGCTCCTGTTACCGATACTGTTTTTCCTCTTGTAAGAGTTCCCTGGCTCTTATAAGAAGTAGATGGTCCTTTGCGGAAATTCACACTTGAAACGCTGACTCTTCCTGTCTCTGCTTTCTTCGTTACCGCTTTTGCTTCTGTATACCCGCTGTATCCTTTTACGCCACTTACCGATTTATATGCACGAATCCGGTATGTATAGGTCTTAGAAGCATCCAGATCCGCATCTGTATAAGATAACGTCTTCGGACTTGTAACGGTCTTTATCGTAGTATAAGACTTCTTCACAGAATCATAACGCTGTATAATATATCCGCTTGCGTCTGCTGCCTGTTCCCAGCCAAGTGAAATCCGATTCAGTGCTGTTCCTTTTGCTGAAAGTGCGGTGCCGTCAATTCCGGTTACACCTGTAGCTGCCGGTGTGAAAGGACTGTAATCTTCCCCTGCATCTTCCTCTAAAAATGCACGCACTTTATAAGTTCCCGCTTCGCCTTTTCCAAGTCCGGTATCTGTATAAGTTGTTGCATCCGCATCTTCGATCGTTGCAATCTTTACGTATTTATCTGCTGTATTTTTCTTGAAAACTTCATAGCCGGATGCATGCTCGATCGGATCCCACTGCATCGTAATACTGTCCTGTGTTGTCTTTTTTATCTTCAAAGTTTCCTGCTGTTTTACATAACGGAAATTCATATCTACATTATTATCATTGATTCCGCTTATTCTTCCAGTCGGGCTATACTGCCAGTATTCGTATGTTCTTCCATAAGTAACTTTCGTATTATACTGTGCCAGCCAGATCTTATATTTACCATCGATCTGATCTGCATACATATCATTTGTCAGCATCGAACGATTCGCATAAACCATCGGTGTGTAGCCTTTGGATGCAACTCTTGCGCAAAACGCATTGCAGATCTTCGTCTTCTTCGCTCTGCTGAGTTTCGCAGTTGCCAGTCTTCCCAGCGTCGGCGTTACATATTCGTAATCCAGGACAATCGGAAGCTTTAATTTGTATTTGCTGACTTTTGAAATAATATAATCCGCTTCTTCTCTCGCTTCTTTCTCTGTGATCGCCTGTGAGAAAATATAAGCGCCAACCGGGATGCCCGCATTGATCGCTGCCGGAATATAATTATCTACCTGCTTGTCCGGATATAATTTTCCTTCTCCGTAAGAGCGGTATCCCGCACGGATGATCGCAAACTGCACACCGGCAGCCTTTACTTTCTTCCAATCAATATTCCCCTGATGATAAGATACATCAATTCCGGTCTGGATCTCATATCCGTCTTTAAACTTAGACGCATGCTGATATTTCGAATTGTTGATCACTGCTCTTGCTTTTGCCGAAGCAGGTGTATCATAAAATTCCGGTGCAATCTTTCCGTTCAGACGGTAATCTCCCGGGTCACCATCTTCAGGTATCTCTGCGGCTTTTGTACAAAACGGAAGCATGGAAATACTTACACACATTGTCAGAAGCGCCGCCAGTATTCTTGTTCTCTTTTTCATTCTGCTTTTATAATCTCCTCATATTCTGGTATTGCCTGTCATTCCATGAAAGTGAAACTAATTTTTAATTTACAATATACTTACATAACTTGTCAACATATAGCCTGTCTTTTTCTTGCCTTTTACAGAAAATGAGATTTTATACCAGCTTCCCCTTGTTCCTATCACCGAAATCTCTGTTCCTTTTGTAAGAGTTGTCACTTTTTTATAAGAAGTTCCCGGACCTTTACGCACATTGACATTCGTTGCATTTACTTTTGCCTGACGCGATGTGATCTTCACATAATCATCTAAAATATAGCCTGTTTTACTCTTTCCGTTTATACTTGGTTTTACTTTATACCAGCTTCCACTCTTCCCAGTCAGAGTAACATTTTTCCCTTTTTTCAACTGCGCGATCTTTGCTTTAGAAATTGATGCGCCTTTACGGAAATTTACATTACTGCCTTTGATTTTTCCGGAAACCGCTTTTTTCGTAGTCGCTTTCACAGCCGAAGTATAGGAACTGTACACTGTTGTTCCGTTTGCTTTCTTATATGCACGGACACGATATTTGTATGTCGTTGCTGCATTTAAACCTGTATGATTATAGGACACTGTAGAACCATTGCTGATCGTCTTTATTGTCTCGTAGGCTTTTTTTGAGCTATTGTATTTTTGAATCTTATAACCGCTTGCTCCGTTCACTTTACTCCAGGATAATTTTACCGTATAAAAATTCTTTCCGGATGCTTTAAGAGCCGGAGTCTTCAATGTTCCGGATGCTGTTGTGTCTGCCGGATCACCTGTTAATCCTGAAGTATCTTTTTTTATGTAGCGGAAGTTCATATCCACCCTTCCGCTGATTCCATCCACAGCTCCGGCCGCAGAATATTGCCAGAAATTATAATCTCCGGTATACGTCGTTTTAGATGTATAATTGGCAAGCCAGATCATATAGTTTTTGCTGATATCGGATGCATTTAACTTATTTTTCAACATATCAGCATTTGCATATACCATCGGTGTGTAGCCTTTAGATGCCACTCTCGCGCAAAATGCATTGCATATGGCAGTTGCCTTTGATTTGCTTAATTTGGCATCATAGAGACGTCCTTCATTCTTCCCGCTATCACTGTAATATTCAAAATCCATCACCAGTGGCAGTGTAATCTTATATCCTTTTACCTGGGAAATCAGAAGATCTGCTTCTGCTTTTGCCTCTGCTTCCGTCGTTGCCTGTGAAAATATGTATGCCCCTACAGGAATTCCTGCTGCAAGCGCGTTTTTCAGATTTGTCACACCTGTTTCATCGATTCCCATGGATCCGGCAGAGCCATATCCGCGGTAAGCCATACGCACCAGCGCAAACTTAACTCCGGCTTTTTTCGCTCTGCCCCAGTCAATCTTTCCATTCCATTTGGATACATCGACTCCGGTCTGGATTGTATAACCGCTCTTGAACTTATCTGCATGCTCATAGTTCGCCGTTGTTCTTGCCATTGACTGTTCACCAAAAAATTCCGGTGCAATATGTCCGGCTAATCTTCCGGCTCCCGGATCGTCTGCTTCGTTCACATTAGAAGCTTCTGTATTTTCCGTTTCCTGTGTTACTGTTGTTTCTGCCGTCGCATCCTGCGCATATACAGATGCCGGAACTGCGGTCACACAAAGTGCCAGTGCTGTCATCATTGCTACAAGTATATTCCGTTTCTTCATATTTATTATCTCCTGTTCTATTTCCCTACACCCAAATCATCTGCAGAAACTATTTCTAACAATTTCTTTCAGATAATATCTTTACTAAAACAGAATACCGTAACAATGCGGTTATTGTCAAATTTCAGGAAGCTGTATTGGCATTTTCTATAAAATATTTTAATTATAGAAAAAAGGTGGAATTTATTCTTTTCCACCTTTAAAAACTACAAATCTCTGTCCAAAATAATTCAGTCCCACAAACAGACACATTCCCGCAAACATGGCAATATTATCTTGTATCTTTGTGCCATATCCGCTGAAGATCTGATATACACATGGCTTTGCGATACCATATGCCAGAACATAACAAATTACAATATTTACAGCAAATGTTATCACTTCGCGAAGTGATTTTTCTTTACTACGGAACGTAAAATATTTATTCAGAAAATAACTTACAATACTTCCTATAATATAATTGCACGCGGAAGCAATCCAGTATCCGGTATGGAATCCATTATACAGCAAAAACATTACCGCTGATCCCACCAGTGTATTGATCACTCCAACGATCAAAAATTTTATTGTTACCCAATCAATTACTTTCTTCATCTTATTTTCGTTCTTCCCTCTTTTGTTTTCTTTTTCTATTGCCTTTTATTTTCTCTCATTTTACTTTTTATCAGTTCCCATATCCTGCTTGGCATCTGTATCTTTGTAAGTACGCTCACTGATAATGTAACGTGGGCGATGCTTAGTCTCCAGATAAATCTTTCCAATATATTCTCCGATCACACCAAGAAATAACATCTGGATTCCTCCGATAAAACATACAATACAGGTTACACTCGCCCATCCCGGTGCCGTCTCTCCAACCAGCGCACCGATCACTGCCCAAAGGATTCCGATAAAACTCAGACTTGCAACAAGCAACCCAAAGGAAGTAATCAAACGAATCGGTTTTACTGACAGACTGGTAATTCCATCAAATGCAAGCGCAAGCATTTTCTTTAACGGATAATGGCTTTCTCCGGCGATACGCTCTGCTCTTTCATAATATACAGACGTACTTTTAAAACCAACAAGTGGAACCATGCCACGAAGGAAAATGTTTACTTCTTTATAATTCGCAAATTCCTGTAATACACGACTGGAAATCAGGCGATAATCTGCATGATTATAAACAACCTCTGCTCCCATCCAGTTTAATAACTTATAAAACCCTTCTGCCGTAAACCGCTTAAAAACTGTATCCGTATCTCGTTTTGAACGTACGCCATACACAACTTCACAGCCATCCAGATACGCATCTACCATACGATCCATGGCGTTAATATCATCTTGTCCGTCGCAATCAATCGAAATTGTAATATCACACTGGTCTTTTGCTTCCATAAGACCTGCCAGTACAGCATTCTGATGTCCTCGGTTCCGGCTCTGCAGATTCCAATATAATGCAGATCTTCTGCTGAGAGTTTCCGGATAATATCCCATGTTGAATCTTTTGATCCATCATTTACAAATAATATCCGGCTGTCATCTGTAATCTTTTCTTCTGTTACTAACTGCTGAATCTTTGCCAGAAACTGCTTACTGGTAATCGGCAGTACTTCCTCTTCATTGTAACACGGAATTACAATATAAAGAGTTGGTGTTTTCTCTCTGATATTCTTTATTTCTATATTGTTCTCCATATTTGTTTCTGCCTTCATCTGCTATCGCTCTCCTCTCTCAACATTTTCATTGCAGCGTTTTTTTGGTATTATTACCAGAACAATTGCTGTCCACAGTAAAAAGATTCCTGCTATTACCAGCATCTGTTTTTTGTCACACCACGGCTCTTTTGTCTCTTTATACACTTGCAGATACAAATTTTCAAAATGATTCCTTCCATCTACTTCCAATTTTCCTTTATAACTGTGCATATAAAACTCTTTTCTATACCACACCCGTAATTTGCCTTTATGAGGTTTTTTATTCCAGATTCGTAAATGATAATCCTTATTCTCTTTTGTTGGTGTTACTTTTGGAAATTTAAGTATGACACTTCCATGCTCTCCCACCTTATCAGCCTGTATTTTTCCTCGGTAAATCCGGTTTCCCTTCTCATCTGTTAATTGTACCTGCAAAATATCATTAAACTCTTTTGCACGGTCTCCGGCACTTACGATCAATCCAATTCTGTTAAATGAATGTAATGCCTCAAACTTCTGATTTATATGGACTGTTTTTCCTACATCTTCCATCTTCTTTGCAGATGTTCCATTAATACAGTGCACACTCCACTGATACACAGGAATTTTAGATTTTCTCATCTGTTCTCCACTTACAAGGCAGATACAGATCACACACACAAGAAGCACCAGTTCTGTCCAGCCACATTTATATGCATATTTCTCATTCCTTTTCTGAAATAACTTTTCCTTACTCTCATCAATCCCTGCCATTCCCAATAATAGAAACAGCATCACAAATGGCATACCGTAAGAGCTTTTTATTTCCCAGATACAATAAAAAAGAATTCCACCTAATATAGATACTGCCCAGAATACCTGAAGGATATCTTCTTTTTTCCTTTTCAGCAGTCTCCATAATGCCAGACACAGAAAAGCCATATTAGAGATCCTGAATCCATAGCAGTATGCCCGGAACAGATCGAATCTGCTTCCTAATATCCATGTGTACAGCGGTGTATTCTTCTGATCCTGCGAAATTTTTTCTATCAGGTCTCCTCCATCCGCATAACACCACGAAACCATAAGTTTCTTCTGTTCAAAAGCCATCAGTTCACTGAAACTGTAACTTTTATAATTTTTTATCATCCGGTCAACTGTCGCCTGTGTTTTCTCTTCTTTTGTCCTGAACTGATGTGTATAAGCATAATCTTCTTTATTGTGCTCTCCGTCTCCATGTGACGCCATCATTAACCAATGTGTAATTGGATAATTCTGTGCTGAGACTGTTTCAAAATACGACTGGTTTAATCCCGATATGCCATGCGAAACTACAATTCCTATAAGCAGTACGATTCCAAAGCTCTGTATACTTTCTTTTATTTTCTTTTTTCCAATAAGATGATCCAAAATATAACAGAAAACAAATGCAATCATCGGGATCACTACCGTTGGACGGATATAATAACCGGTTATTCCGAATACAGCAAACAATATTGCAGAAATAACTCTGTCTTTCCATGACTCTTCTTTCAAAAGTCTGACTCCGAAATAGATTACTGCCGCCGTAAAAGGGATGGAAAATGAGCAGGTATATATCCACATTGGCAAAATATAATAAATCGGATTCAACACACATAATGTCAGAATTTTCGCTCCGCCTTTTAAACCTCCGATACGAATTCCTGTCAAATATAAAAATATTGTCGCAATAATCATTCCTGCCACAGATAAAGCTAACAGAGCAAACTGTACTTCTGTGATACCGGCACGGGACAACATATTGATAAATTTTGCAAATATAACAGTCAGGAAATAATTATTGGAAAACATTCCGAAATAAGATGCATGCGGTGCTGTATCAGAAATCGGTTTTTTTCCTGTCTTTGCGAGATACATTGCCATATCCTGCATGTTATATGCATCTGTAGACGAAAATGGAAGAAAATTACTAAGAATAACTCCGAAACCAGCTAATAATATCACAAATAATATACCCGTGTATATCCAGAGTCCCTTTTTTCCCATTTTGTCCAAACATCTGAAAAGGATGAGCAGAGAACTGCCAAGCAACAATGCAATAAGAATTGGAAGCAGCAACCGCATTACCGGTGACAAAATATCTGCAAACACCTGGCTTTGTGCTGTCACGATTGTCCCTGCTTCTATAAATACAATAAAAAATAAAGTCAATGCCATAACGGCTTTATATAGATTCAATTGTAATTTCATTCTAAAAGTATGCATATCTTTCTACTCTCGTATTTTATACCTCTATGATTTGTTCTTTTCGTAGTCTAGCACACTTTTTCCATTTATATGTCCATCTTCTGTAAAGCTTCAACAATTCTTAATATTATCTTCAGAAATTGTGGAAAAGGGAGCGACTTAATCGTTCCGTTCCCTTTTTATTACATTAATAGTAATATCTAAATAAATATATGAATTATAATAACTCAATCCATTTGGATGTTCAGATTTTTCTAATTTATATGTCGGTTTCCAGACATAATCTTTTTCTCCCAAATCATTTAACATCATCCGTTTTCTTTCACTTTATTCAGGCATGTTTCCGGGCAACACAAAAATACCATAGATGCAAGCACGCAAAAACATAAGCATATAACAAAAGCCGTTCTTCCAGAACACCATGCTTCCTGCTTTTCCAGATAAACACCCAGATACAGCTTTGACTTCATTTTATCGCCGGAAATTTTCATCACCCCTTTATAACTATGGAGCACACCTTCTTTCCGTTTCCAGATATTTAAATTTCCTGCGTACTCGTTTTTCTTCCATATTGTTAATTTATATTTTCTTTTACCTTCTGGTAAAACTTTCGGAATTTTTAATACAACTTCCTGCTGCCTGGAAAGATTTTTTGCTGCAATTTCTCCACGATATAACAATTTTCCGGAAGTGTCCGTCAATTTCACATATATACTTGCATTATTCTCTTTGGCTTTTCCCTTTGCGCCAGCCATGAGAACGATTCTGTTATATGGTCTGTCCGCATAAAAAATCTGCTCCAGACGGAATCGTTTCTGATATCCTTTTATTTTTCTTACAGATCCTATATCTGCACAATGGACTTCCCATTCTTTATGTACCGTTACAGACTGACTGATTTCTGCATACATCATTACTGAAACACTCACGATAAATATAATTATTGTTGTTTTCTGCCAGAAGTTTTTGCCTCCCTCATTTATACAAATACATTTTTTCTTTTTTTCTTTCATCTGCTCTGCTAAATATTCCATTCCATAACTTCCAAGGAGCAAAAGAAACATAAGAAATGGCATTCCATAAGACGCTTTTATTTCCCATATACTGTAAAAACATACACCACCTAAAAATGATAATGTATAAAACACCTGATTTACATCCTGATTTCTTTTTTTCAGCATCTTCCATAATACAAGCAGAACCATCCCTATATTCGCAATACGAAAAGCATAACAATATGTTCGGAATAAATCCGATTTACTTCCAAGAATCCAGTTGTAAATAACTGTATTTTTCCGGTTCTGTGAAACCTTTTCCAAAAGATCATTTCCATCAGCATAGCACCAGGAAATATCTAATTTTTTATTTATAAAATCAAACAGCTCCGATAGCGAATATGCTTCATAATTCTCTTTTAACCGCTTTAAATCAGCTTTCTGTTTCTCCTCTTTTGACGGAAACTGTATCGTATATTTATAATCTGCAATATCAAGTTCACCAGTTCCATGAGATGCCATCATCATCCAGTGTGTAATTGGAATATTCTGATCAGATACCTCCGAAAAATATCTGTGATTTATCTTTGAAATTCCACCCATTGTAATCGCTGAAACTACGATTACAATTCCAACACATTCTCCTACCTCTTTCCACTGACGTTTTCCTGCAATCAGCTCTACAATAAGGCATATTAAAAAAGCAATAGCCGGTATCACAACGGTCGGTCGTATATAATATCCAACTGCAAGACTTCCTGCAAATAAAGCTGCAGATATACCTCTGCCCTTTCTTCCCTTTTCATGCAACAGACGAATAGCAAAGTATACTGTAGCAGCAGTAAATGGTACTGAAAGTGCATTTGTATATGCCCACAGCGGCAATATATAATATAGTGGATTACCTGCACAAAGTGCCAAAATCTCTGCTCCACCACGAATTCCCTTCACATATACTCCTGTCAAATACAAGAACATTGTTCCAACAAGCATCCCTCCAATTGTTAACATATATAATGGAATATATATATCCTGAAT
>SAMEA3387452__coassemble_2540_pt1 | contig 20738 bp, 19 predicted proteins | sample SAMEA3387452__metabat2_high_PE_017 | metagenome-assembled genome bin SAMEA3387452 (sample SAMEA3387452) | Felis catus | biome: Faeces | place: United Kingdom | collected 2012 | reverse complement strand
GTATTGTACATCATCTGCTCTTCAATATCGCCTTTCTCAGCAAGCAGTTTGAAGATTGGTGGTACCGGATAGCTGTCTTTTTCTACAACTGCATGCATACCGTCAATGAGCATACGAGGAATATTTTCATAAAATCCACCACCGGTAATATGGCTGCAGGCTTTTACTGTTACACCGACATTTTTCACATTCTTCAAAGCTTTTACATAGATTCTTGTCGGAGCAAGTAACGCCTCTCCAAGCGTCTTGCCAAGTTCATCATAATAAGTATCCAGAGATTCTTTTGTCATCTCAAAAACTTTGCGGACGAGAGAAAAACCATTACTGTGTACACCGCTGGACGCCATACCAATCAGTACATCGCCTGCTTTTAAATTCTCCCCTGTGATCATATCTTTCTTATCGCAGACACCAACTGCAAAACCAGCCAGATCATAGTCATTCTCCGGCATAAGTCCCGGATGCTCTGCTGTCTCTCCACCGATCAGCGCCGCCTCTGACTGAAGGCATCCTTCTGCAACACCACTTACGATTGCTGCGATCTTCTCCGGATAATTCTTGCCACACGCAATATAATCCAAGAAGAATAATGGTTCTCCACCTGCACATGCAATATCATTGACGCACATTGCTACTGCATCGATCCCGATCGTATCATGCTTGTCCATGACCATGGCAAGTTTCACTTTTGTTCCACATCCATCTGTTCCGGATAAGAGCACCGGCTCTTCCATCTCTTTAATCTTTGTAAGAGAAAATGCTCCTGAGAATCCTCCCAGTCCGCCTAAAACTTCCGGACGCATTGTTTTCTTTACATGCTCCTTCATCAGTTCTACTGATCTATAACCTGCCTCAATATCGACACCAGCTTTTTTGTAATCCATAACTCGTCTCCTTTGTATATGTTTTATTTATTTAAATATGCTTCGTATCCGATTTCATCCAGTTTTGCAGCTTTTGCCTGTACTGTCTCTTTCATCTCTGTTGTATAAGCTTTAAGCTTTTCAAGAAGCTCTGCGTCTGAAACTGCAAGAATCTTAGCTGCAAGAATTGCTGCGTTCATACCACCATCAATTGCTACTGTGGCAACTGGGATTCCAGGTGGCATCTGTACAATTGAAAACAGTGCATCTTCACCCGCCAAGTTCTTACCTGACATCGGCACTCCCACAACCGGCATCGGGAATAATGCCGCACACATTCCCGGAAGATGTGCTGCCATACCTGCACCTGCTATGATTACTTTAATTCCTTTTCCTTCTGCGGATTTCGCCCAGTCGAAGAAAACATCTGGTTCTCTGTGCGCTGAGATAATCGTCATCTCATAATCAATCCCTAATTTTTCCAACATCGCTGCAGCTTTGCTCATTACTTTTAAATCCGAGTCGCTGCCCATCACAATTCCTACTTTTGGCATTTTTCTCTTCCTTTCTGTTCTTCTACTATTGAAAATATTACATTATTTATCTATATTTTTCAATGGCTCATTTAAAATCTCCGTACCCGGCAGAACAAACCTTCCATGTTCCAGAAGTAAAATATGACCGCCGTCTTTTTTATTTACTTCGATCTTTCCAAGTTCTTCGTACGGAATGGTAATATCTGTATGGCAGTGATAGTACGCCTTTCCCAAATCCTCTTTTCTCTGGATTGAGACCGAATTATCTCTTGCTATGATTTCTTTCCCATTTGGATTGTAAACCGCTATATCCTCACACCAACTATAGCAGGTATCCCCCACTGCAAAATGTGGTCCCATCTTCTCTGCGATCAGAATCGGCATTTTATCCTCAATGCCATATTTTTTTGCCGCCTGATAAGCAGTCGTATTTGTTCCGATTGCGAATTCTCCAAGTGCCAGTGTGTCATGACGATACAAAACATTATCCCGGATATATTCCTTATTCTCCAGCTCGCGTTCGAAATTGCTACACCGGTAATCTGCAACCATTCCATTGGAAAATGTAATTTCCAGATCTTTGTACTGTAACTCATTCAGATAAACTTTGCTCACATGCAGTACACCATTTGTTCCTTCCAGTACCGGTGATGTAAATACTTCTCCCACCGGAATGTTCACATCAGCAACACAGTTTTCAAAAATTGTCTCTTTTTCCGGATCACTCAGCGTGTGTAGCTGTACAGTAAGGTCAGTGCGGTTCCCATTTTCCCCGCAGATATGCACGGACTCTCCTCGGTCCAGTGCATCGATCAGTGTCTGCTGAACCTGTTCATACAATCCCGCATCCAGCGTATTGATCCGGATAATCTCCTGAAATATCTCCTCGTAATCTTCTCCGATCTCCGGCACCGGATACGCAATGATCGTAAAACTTCTCTCATCTCCCGGAATATAAGTGTTCGTAAGCCGACTCTGACGTCCGTCAAAAAATACGGACAACTCCTGCTGTTTCTCGCTTAATTTCAGAGCTGTTTCTTTCTGCTCCGGCACAAACGGAACTTCTCCAAACATCTCTATGCATGCCGGTCCTGCAAAAGCTCCCGCTTCTTCTTTCAGATGTTCGTAAGTAGTCGCGATCACTTCTAATTTGCGTTCCACAAATTTCTTATCCAAAAATAACGCCTGGTCATTTCTGTGATCATACTCATATTGTTTATTTGCAATAGCTCCATAGTATCCAATCTTCAAATGCTGTCTCTTCGTCAGCATGCTGACACCACTTCGGTAAATAACCGGCTTAAGCCCCATTTTATCAAAATTCTCAATTGCTTTTTTGACAACACGTTCAAAGCCTAATACATAACGGATATTGACCGTCTTTTTCTTAGACAGATCTTTTCCTGTATTCACAAAACCGATCCGGTATCCTTCTGTGTATACATCTGCCATCTTCTGAATTGTTGTTTCATCCAGTGACAACAGATATTTTGCAGTTGTCAGCTCACTGTCACTGATATACTCTCCAAAGCGATACAGATAACGAAGATCTGCAAGATCACTTCCAAGGATCAGATCTGCTGCAAAAGACTGTGTAGCATCTACCTGCTCATGGATGCGGTCTGCCACAAAAACATCACAGTAATCGCTGGCGTACCAGTACAGGATCTCCTTTAACACATGTGGCTCCGGCATTTCTTCTTCCTCGAACTGATTATATACCTCTATAAAAAGTTCAAACAGAATATCTAAATATTCTGTTTTCTTTTCATATACATACACGATCGCTGCACGTATTTCCGCATACAGCGCACTGAGTGTGCTTCCATACGCTTCTCCAAGCTGCGCCACCGCATAATCCGGATTTGCATAGCTCTCCCGGTAATGTTCCGGAAGGATATCGCTGTAAAGCTTCTTGTTCCATGCAGCCAGTTCTTCTATCTGCATCCCATCAAATGTATGATCCTCTATTTTCTTTTTCGTCCCATCAATAAGATGAATAAATTCCGCAACTTTTACAAAATAGTCACGGAACTTCACATCCACCGTTCTTTCTTCCTTAATATCGCCAATTCTGTCTACCGCCAGATTGTATCTTTCTTCCATCATCTAAACAAGCCCCCTGATAAATATTGCGCACATGCCAAGGAAAAGTGCGCTGCAGACTGCAATTCCCACTTTGCACGTAATGTAATTTTTATCTCTTTCTCTCAGTCCTGTAACGCCCTGATAAATGCCATATCCTGCCATCACCATAGTAAACAGTCCTGCAAAACCGACCAGGATATTTACATTTCCTTTTAAACAAAATGAAATCCAGATCATAAAGACCAGAAGCAGAAATGACAGCGCTGCAAGTATACATGATTTCATTCCTTTTCTGGAATGTCTCCTTGGTGACTGTCCGAATCTGGTCCGCATCATTTTTCTTTTCTGTTTATTTTTTACGACCATGTATCCTCCTTAGTGCCACACAGATGATAAATATCAGATATCCTACCACACCGCCAAGCGTATTAAGCAGCAGATCATCCACATCAAAACATCCGACTTTCGTGATCAGCTGAAAACTTTCAACGCACAAGCTCAACCCGAAACTGTAAAACAATGTAGCCAGAAAACTTCTATGTTTGCTTGCCATCGGCATAAAAAATCCAAACGGAATAAAAATCACAACATTTCCAAACAGATTCGTAAATGTTGCAAACATGCCTACCTGATCCCGATAATACCAGAATCTTTTAATTTCTTTAAATAATACGAGATTATAATGATACTCCTGCATCTGACCGGTACGTCCGTACCAGTCAGAAAAAAGCAGGAAATAGATAATAAAAATAATATATAATACGAATAATATCTTCCCTAATATACGAATTCTCTTTCTACTGCCCGAATTCACTTTGTACACTCCCCTTATTTATCTGTCCATGCTTAAAATGTAAGCTTCTTCTTCTCTTTCAGCAGACGGGCACCGCTAATGATCGTAATAATTCCCGTGACAACACCTACCACTGCTACGATAACTCCAACTGCAATATTAGAAACTCCTGCAAAAGTCATGGATTTGTATATCTTCTCATTCATAGTGAAATCCTCCGTTATTATTTCGCTCCATATTGTTTATAATATGCGTCAATTGCTGCTTTTAATGTATCATCGATCACAATTTTTCCGTTACACTCTTTGTTGTACAGACACTCTGTAACTTCTTCCATTGTAACGATCGCTGCAGTATCGAATCCGTACAGGTCTTTGATCTCGTCGAGTGCGCATTTTTCTCCGCCTTTTCCAACCTCCATACGGTTTAAAGAAACCATAAGTCCCACGATCGTAACATCAGCGGCGCCTTTTACCTTAGGCACTGTCTCTTCCATGGATTTACCGGATGTTGTAACATCTTCGATCATGATCACACGGTCGCCGTCTTTTAATTTGCTTCCAAGAAAGCTTCCTTTATCTGCACCGTGATCTTTCTCTTCTTTTCTGTCAGAGCAATAACGTACTTCTTTTCCATATAATTCACTGTATGCAATTGCAGTTACAACCCCAAGTGGAATACCTTTATATGCCGGTCCGAACAACACATCAAAATCATCTCCGTATGTATCATGGATTGCTTTTGCATAGTATTCTCCGAGTTTCTTAAGCTGGGAGCCTGTCACATATGCTCCTGCATTCATAAAGAAAGGGGATTTTCTTCCACTCTTTAATGTAAATTCTCCAAATTTCAGCACATCGCTTTCTACCATAAATTTAATAAATTCCTGTTTGTAGCTCTCCATCTTTCTATCCTCCGTATGAGTGAGCAGTTTTGCTCTTACAGCTCTGCTCTTATTTTTTTACATTATATGATGCCAGGGGCAAAAGCCTGAAACCACGATGTGCTTGCACATGAGTGGTTTTATGGCTTAGTGCCCCGCCCGATATGAGCATAAAAGTGGAGCATAAGCTTCACGATATGCGAATATTGGGTAGAATTGCGGGAGTACGAAGTACGAAACAATTCGTATGGCATCATTATTTTTAATAATAACACAATTTTTCTTTACAGGCAACGTGTGGAAAACGCGACACGAAAAAAACTGCCGTACGCGATACGTACGACAGTTTTCTTACATCCCTTTTTTAATACTAGATTGGCAGTTCAAGATAAATATCTTTTCCTTCTTTGATAGAAATAACTACCTTTCCATGTTTTACAGTCACTGCTGCACCTTCTACATTCACTTCCGGAGCAACTGCAGCTTCTTCTGCCGGTGCTTCCTCAGCCGGTACTTCTTCTGTAACTTCTTTGATTCCTTCTACGTTGTCTACAGTAAGTGGACAGAGAGAATCACTTGTCTTTGTAAGTTTTGCTCCCAGTACCTGCTCGATTGTAAGACATCCATCCAGATTTAATAATCCAGAATCTACTAATTCATCAAAGATTGCCGGATCTTCCAGGTTAGCCGGTTCAATTGTAATTCCACCTTCTGCTCTGCAGCAAAGAACTGCCGGGTCTTTTGCATGCGCTTTCGCTGTTTCAGCTGTAATTGACATACTTCATTACCTCCTACATTTACATCTTCTTTTAGTATAGAGCTGTCCTCCGGCAAAATCCAATTGTTTTTTTATATAGTATTTATTGTTTTTTTCTATATTTCGACATCTGTTTTATTTTACAATTCCTACCATATCCGAAACTTTATCAAAGCCATTCTTCTCCATATATGCACGGATTCCGTCAACCACTTCTTCTGTGATATTCGGATGATAGAAATTCGCTGTTCCTACAGAAACGGCACTTGCACCCGCAAGTAAAAATTCAATCGCATCTTCCGCCGACTGGATCCCCCCCATTCCGATGATCGGAATCTTCACTGCCTGTGCTGCCTGATAAACCATGCGCACAGCGATCGGATGCACGATTGGACCTGACACGCCCCCGGTCTTATTTGCAAGTGCAAATGTTTTTCGGTTAATATCAATCTTCATTCCTGTTAATGTATTGATCAGAGAAATTGCATCTGCACCTCCTGCTTCTGCCGCTTTTGCAATCTCCGTAATATCCGTTACGTTCGGTGTCAGTTTCATGATAACCGGCTGTTTTGCAATCTTCTTGATCTGGGCAGTCAGATTTTCTACATGACCGGCATCCTGTCCAAAAGCGAGAAAGCCTGCATTTACATTCGGGCAGGAAATATTGATCTCCATCATGTCGATCGGTTCATCTGCAAGTCTTTCTACAACTGCAAGATACTCTTCCGGTGCATGTCCGCAGACATTGACAATAATCTTTGTATCGTATTTTTTAAGAAACGGGATATCTCTCTCGCAGAACAGCTCAATTCCCGGATTCTGTAATCCGATTGCATTCATCATGCCGCCGTATACTTCTGCTACACGCGGAGTCGGATTACCGGACCACGGTACATTTGCCACACCTTTTGTTGTTACTGCACCTAACTTATTCAAATCTACAAAATCGGAAAACTCTTCTCCTGATCCAAACGTTCCGGATGCTACAGTAACCGGATTCTTCCATTCTACTCCGGCAATATTCACTCTCATGTCCATTAGATTTCCACCTCCGTAGCAAGAAATACCGGTCCGTCTTTACAGATCCGTTTGTTATGTACATTGCTGTGTGCATCTTTTTCTTTTGATTTGCAGACGCACGCCAGACAGGCACCGATTCCGCATGCCATCCGTTCTTCTAAAGATATATAACATTCAATCTGATTTTCTGCTGCATATGCTTTGATCGCACGAAGCATCGGAGCCGGTCCACAAGCGTAAATAATCTCTGCTTCCAGAGCTGCTTCCCGGATTGCATCCATAACATTGCCCTTTGTTCCTACACTTCCGTCTTCTGTTGCAATATAAACTTCTCCGTTTGCTTCAAACTCTTCTCTCAGAAATGTCTGCGCATCCCGGTAACCGACAATGATCCGCTTCTTTTCACATTCCATTTCCTTAGCAAGCTGTAAGATCGGCGGCACTCCGATTCCTCCACCCATCAGAAATACTTTTTTCCCTTTTGCTTTCTCAAGCGGAAATCCATTGCCAAGAGATCCAACAATATCAATTGTATCTCCCGCCTGCAGTTTTGAAAACTGCTCTGTACCTGTGTTTTCTCCGGTTACCCGGTATACTACACGAAGTTTCTCACTCTCACGGTCTATCTCACAAATACTGATCGGACGCGGCAATAATTTACCTGCGTCATTTGTATACATGGATATAAACTGTCCCGGTTTTGCATTTTTTGCAGCCTTTGTCTGAATCCACATACTGTATATACCGGCAGCCAGCATCTCCTGAGAGATGACACGTGCCTGTTCTTTTTCCATTTTAGCCATTTATTTTCTCCTTAACCAAGTGCTCCTTTGATATCTGCAACCATGTCTTCTACTGCTGCTCTGGATGCATCTGCAAAATTCTCTGCTCCGAATTTTGCATATTTCTCCTGCTTGTATGCAGCGATGATTCCTCTGGATGAGTTCACGATCGCACCGAGTCCGTCTTCGTTAAAGAAGTGTACAAGATCTTTTCCTTTTCCACCCTGTGCACCATATCCCGGAACAAGAATGTATGCTTTCGGCATAATCTTACGCAGTACTTTACCCATCTCCGGATAAGTTGCTCCAACAACGGCTCCTACATAGCTGTATTCGTCTCCCATTGCTCCTGTGCCCCATGCGGCCACTTTCTCTCCAACCAGTTCATAGAGCGGACGTCCGTCGATCTTCTGATCCTGGAATTCGCCACTGGATGGATTGGATGTTTTAACCAGCACGAAGATTCCTTTCTTCTCTTCTTTACATACATCCAGAAATGGATTCACACCATCAGATCCAAGATATGGATTCACTGTTGCAAAATCTTCATCAAATGCTGCATAGCTCTTGCTTCCGACTGCAACTTTTCCAAGATGTCCGACTGCATAGGCTGCGGATGTTGATCCGATATCGCCACGTTTGATATCTCCGATCACTACAAGTCCTTTCTCTTTGCAGTAATCTACAGTTTTCTTGAATGCCTGCATTCCCGGAATGCCAAACTGCTCATACATGGCAATCTGCGGTTTTACAGCCGGGATCAGATCATAAGTATTATCTACGATTGCTTTGTTAAACTGCCAGATTGCTTCTGCTGCACCTTCCAGCGTCTCTCCGTATTCAGCAAATGCTTTTTTCTGTACCTGCTCCGGAATATAATTTAACATCGGATCAAGCCCTACTACGATCGATGCCCCTGTCTTCTTAATGTTTGCTACTAATTTGTTGATCATCCTCTTATTCCTCCTATATTCTCTGTACTGTTACACATCGTAAGATACTCTGCCCTAACACTTGCATGCTGTTGCATACTACACCTTTCTGGTATCCTGATACTCATATACGATTTCACCATCCGCCAGTGTATATTCTACCCGGCCGTATACTTCTCTTCCGTCAAACGGTGTGTTCTTCCCTTTGGAAAAGAATGTATTCTTATCAATCTTATAGTTAGCATCCGGATCAAAAATTACAAGATCCGCAATCTTTCCTTCTGCCACTGCTCCTTTTTCAGTAAGCCCCAATATCTGCGCCGGATTATAACTCATCTTCTCTGCCATATCCATAATACTGAGCACGCCTGTCTTCACCAGTTCTGTATAAGTAAGCGCTGCCGAAGTCTCCAGACCTACGATTCCAAAAGATGCTTTCTCAATGGAACGGTTCTTCTCTTCTTCAGAATGTGGTGCGTGGTCTGTAGAAATCACATCCATAATTCCATTCTTAAGTCCCATGCGGAGCGCTTCAACATCTTCTCTGCTGCGCAGCGGCGGATTCATCTTGAAGTTTCCATCATCTTCTTTGATATCATCTGAAGTCAGTATAAAATGATGCGGACATACTTCTGCCGTTACCGGAAGTCCTTCTTTTTTCGCCATCTCTACCATCGTCACACTGTCCTTTGTAGAGCAGTGGCACAGATGCAGACGTACGCCTGTCTCTTTCGCCAGCAGGATATCTCTTGCAACGATCACATCTTCTACAGAGTTTGTGATTCCCTTAAGTCCGAGACGCTTCGCATTCTCATCTGCATTCATCACGCCTCCTTCGACCATGGTAATGTCCTCGCAGTGTGCAAATACACTGATTCCTGCCTTCTTCGCTTCTTTCATCCCTTTACGGTATAAAGATGCATTCATTACAGATTTGCCGTCTTCACTGATCGCATGGCATCCTGCCGCTGCCATTCCTGCAATATCAGCCAGTTCTTTTCCTTCCTGTCCACAGGTAACTGCGCCAAGCTGGATAACATGCGCCGGTGATTCTTTCACGGCTCTTTCATGCACAGCTTCTACTTTCTCCCGGCTGTCGATCACCGGTTTCGTATTCGGCATCGCACAGATTGTCGTCACACCACCGTGTACCGCCGCTCTTCCACCTGTCTCCAGTGTTTCCTTGTATTCCAGTCCCGGATCTCTGAGATGTACATGCAGATCAATAAATCCCGGCAACACATAAGTTCCTCTTGCATCGATCACTCTGTCCGCTTTCTCATCGATCTTCTCTGCAATTTTCTGAATTTTCTTTCCTTCTACCAACACATCGTATAATCCATCTCTTTTTGTGAGTGGATCTACAACATGTCCATTTTTAATTAAAACTGTCATATCTATAATCCTTTCTTCCAGAAATAATTTCCCAGGATTTCATTTAGAAAAATTTTCGTTTTTATTCTATCACATGGCATGTTAAAAGGGAATGCCCAAAAAGCATTCCCTTTATTTTCATCGATTATTTTATTTTGTCTTTTACAACAGACACCGCTTTATCAAGCTGATTATCTGCCTTTGGATCTTTGGCATTATATTTATATTCGATCTTTACATCCGGCGTGATTCCTTTGCCGTCAATGTTGCGGCCCTTCGGTGTAAAATACTCGGATGTCGTTAATTTTACGCAGGTGCCATCTTTCAGATCAAACAGATTCTGTACCACACCTTTTCCGTAAGTTTGTGTTCCTATAATCTCAGCTTTGCCATAATCCTGTACTGCTCCGGCAAAAATCTCTGATGCGCTTGCGCTCTGACCATTTACCAGCACAGACATCGGAAGGTTTAACCGGTGTTTTTCATCCGATGTATATTCTTCTTTCTTTCCATTCTTATCCTTCGTGTAAACGATCAGTCCTTTTGGGAGGATGCTGTCAAGAATATCACACACCGTAGAGAGACTTCCTCCCGGATTGTTTCTTAAATCTACGACCAGTCCTTCTATATTCTTCTTTTGCAGCTGTTTCAATGCTTTTGCGAACTGAGCACCTGTCACAGAATCAAACTCTGAAATGGAAATATATCCAATCTGATTTTCCAGCACTTTATATTTCACTGTCTCAACATTGATCACGTCACGTGTAGCTGTCACTTTGATCTTATCACTGTTCGTTCCACGAAGCAGTGTCAGATTGACCTTTGTTCCTTTCTTACCTTTGATCCACGAAACAACTTTGTCCAGATCTTTTCCTGTCACCGTTTTCTCTTCTACTCGGTACAAGATATCTCCCGTCTTAATTCCTGCTTTCTTTGCCGGCGAATCATCGTATACCCGTGTGATCGTGATCACTCCGCTACTGGCATCCTGCGTCATAACAGCACCGATACCACTGAAAGAACCATCCAGGCTTTCCGTCAACTCTTTTGTTTCCTTTTTGTCGTAATAAGCAGAATACTGGTCCCCCAGTCCTTCTACATAGCCTTTGTAAATGCCTTCATTGAGATCTTTCTCTTTTACGTCATGCAGATATGTTTCATCAATCAGTTTTTTCAAATAAGATAACTTCGTCTCTGTATCAGATGATATGATTCCTTCATTGATATGCTGCAGTCCACAGGCTGCAAGGCTCACAACTAATAATGTCAGAAGGGCGCCCGTAAGCGCCCCTTTTATAAATCCTTTTTTATGTTCCACAATCGTCAGTCCTATTCTATAAATATTTCAACGGGTTCACCGGTACTCCGCCGGACATAACCTGGAAATGCAGGTGTGGTCCTGTTGAATTACCCGTTGTTCCTACAATTGCTATATTCTGTCCTTTGCTTACTTTCTGCCCTGCCCGGACGTAAATCTTGTGGCAGTGCATATAGTAAGTAGATAATCCGTTCCCATGATTGATTACGATCAGGTTACCGGCTTTGCCACTGTATCCGGCAGATACTACAGTACCTCCTGCCGCCGCATAAATCGGCGTACCGGTCGGCGCCGCAAAATCCATTCCTTTGTGATTTGTGCTGGCTCCGGCAAGTGGCTGTTCACGATATCCGAAATAACTGGATATGCGACTGTATCCCGGACAAGGATGTGTGAATGTTCCATTACCGGATACGACAGACGCACCCGCTCCGGGTGAATAAGAACTCGCTGCTTCCTGCTTCTTTCTTGCAGCATCTGCCGCTGCCTGTTCAAGCGCGCTCAGCTTGCTTGCATTCTTTTTAATATCCTTTTGGATTCCGGCAATCTCATTCTTCTTATCCGAAAGCATCTGTTTTACAGTACTCTGCTTTGCGATCAGATTATCCTGCATCTTTTCCAGTTCGGCATTCTCTTTTTTCAGGACTTCTTCCTGCGCCTGCACATTCTTTACAACTTTCTGGAACTTTTTCAACATAGTTCTGTCATATGAAGAAATCGTCGATATGTACTCTGCATTATTCAGAAAGTCACTCAACGACTTCGACTGGCAAAGAATCTCGATGAATTTAGCATTGCCATTCTCATACATATATTTGATACGTTTCTTCATGTCTTCATACTGATTGTCTTCATCTACCTGCGCAATCAGTAGTTCATCTTCTTTTTTACTGATCTCATCTTCTTTGGCAGTGATCTTCTTCTTTGTTGTTTCCATCTCATCCAATACAGATTCCAACTGCTCCAGAAGTTTTTTCTTCTCTGCTACTGCCTCTTTTTTCTTCGACTGTAACACCTGCGCTTTTTTCTTAGCGGCACTGATCTTTGATGCCTGTGCCTGCCCTGTCATACTGAAGCACAGAACACATACCAATAACAGACTGAGGATTCTTTTTCTCTTCTTCATCTGTGTCTCCCTTATTAATTACACCCTTGCGCTATCTGAAGAACCTGTCACTGACAGCTTCTTTCGTACGTTAAAGCAACTAAACTTTCAGATGTTTGCGGATTGTAAATGTACTTCCAAGGAAACCGATACCTACTCCAAGAGCAATACCGACCGGTAAAAGTGTACGGTATACTCTCATTACCGGGAGGAAGTCCACGATATTATTCAGCAGACTGTATCTTGTCATCACATAGCTTACTGCTTTATCATACATAAAATATAACATTACCAGTGGAATGATCGCACCGATCACACCAATCAGAAGACCTTCAAATACGAACGGTGCCCGCACAAAACCGTCCTTCGCTCCGATGTATTTCATGATCGCAATCTCTTCCCGTCTTACTGTAATACCCATTGTTACTGTATTACTGATCAGAAAGATAGATACAGCCAGCAGGATCAAAATAATCGCTGCCGAAATGATACCAACCAGTTTGTTCACACTTGTCAGAGTCTTGGCTACCGTATCTGACTTGTTGACTTTCCGTACACCGTCCAGTTTCTCTGCATAAGATACGACCTGTTTCTGCTTGGATACATCTGACATGTATACTTCATAGTTGTCTGAATTTGCCAGTGGATTATCATTTTTAAATCCCTCTGCCGCTTCTTTGGAGTCTCCGAAGTAGTCATCCTGGAACTTATTCCATGCTTCTTCTGCACTGATATAGTTCACTTCCAGAACTCCGTCTTCCTTCTTCAGATCCTCTCCGATCTTATCTTTCTGTTCCTGTGTTGCATCCTCGTTAAAAAATACTGTAATTGCAACTCCCTGCTCTGCTTTGTCTACAATGTAATTAAAGTTCATTACAATCGAATAGAATAATCCAAAGAGGAAAATACAAGCTGACATCGTTGCAATGGATGCTATGGAGAACATCTTATTTCTGCCGATGTTCTTCACACCCTGTTTCATCGAATATCCAAATGTGCTAATTCTCATTATTATACCCACCTTTTTTCTCGTCGCTGACGATAACACCCTTCTTCATCGTTACAACGCGCTTTTTCATCTCGTTTACAATCTCCTGGTTATGTGTAACAACAAGTACAGTTGTTCCACGGTCATTCGCCTCTTCAAGAAGCTTCATGATTTCCCATGAGTTCGTCGGATCGAGATTACCGGTAGGCTCATCCGCCAGAAGGATTGCCGGTTCATTCACGATTGCTCTCGCGATTGCAACACGCTGCTGCTCTCCACCGGATAATTCCTTCGGGAATGATTTGTACTTCTGTGCAAGTCCTACAAGGGACAGCGCAGCCGGCACTTTTTTCTTAATAATTCTTGTCGATGTCTCGGTTACTCTCTGGGCAAACGCAATATTCTCATAGATATTTCTATCCTTCAAAAGGCGGAAATCCTGAAATACAACGCCCAGTTTTCTCCGGTACAACGGAATCTTTTTATGTTTCATACGGTTCAGGTTATGTCCATTTACAATGATCGTGCCTGAAGTAGGATCTAACTCCTTCATGATCAGACGAATCAGAGTAGACTTACCGGAACCACTGTCTCCAACAATAAAGACAAATTCGCCCTGTTCAATCTTAAGATTGATACCATTAAGGGCTGCAACCCCTTTTGAGTACTCTTTCGTTACTTCTCTTAATTCAATCATATGTTCCTCCTAATTATTATACTCCAGCAATTTAATATTCCAGCGACTCCATATATTTCATGTATTTTACAACCATCAGTGCAATCTTGAATGTAATAGCATCCTCGAATACACGAAGATCAAGTCCCGTACTTTTCTGAAGTTTATCCAAACGGTAAACTAATGTATTACGGTGAATATAGAGCTGTCTTGAAGTCTCTGACACATTGAGGTTATTCTCAAAGAACTTATTGATCGTAGTCAATGTTTCCTCATCAAAATCATCCGGTGATTTCCCCTCAAAAATCTCACGGATAAACATCTTGCACAGAGGAATCGGAAGCTGATAGATCAGTCGTCCAATGCCAAGCGCACTGTATGCGATAATATTCTTCTCACAAAAAAAGATCTTACCCACATCAAGCGCCAGTTTGGCTTCTTTGTAAGACTTCGATACTTCTTTGATGTCACTGACAACCGTACCATATGCGATCAGAATGTCTTCTTCTCCGTCATTGCGGAGCAGATTATAGAAATTCTGCGCAATCCTCTCCAATTCTGCATGTCCGTCATTCGGCTCCAGTTCTTTCACAACTATAATATTCTTCTCATCTACCGCTGTTACAAAATCCTTGGCTTTACCGCCAAGAAGTGAGCGCACATTATCAAGGGCACTGCTGTCCTTCTCGTGTTTTGTCTCAATAATAAAGATAACACGTCTTACTTCCGTGTCAATATGTAATTTTTTGGCACGATTGTAAATATCCACCAACAACAGGTTATCAAGCAACAGGTTCTTTATGAAATTGTCTTTGTCAAACCGTTCTTTATATGCTACCAGAAGATTCTGGATCTGGAACACTGCGATCTTGCCCACCATATAGACATCTTCTCCGCCGCCGTTCGCGAGCAGGATATATTCCAGTTGGTGTTCATCAAAGATCTTAAAGAACTGATATCCCTGTACTACCTGACTGTCTGCCGGAGATTCCACAAAAGACAGAATCTCGTCTTCGTAATTCTCCTGTTTTGAAAATGTACTTGCAAGGGCCTTACCATCTGTATCCATAATACAAAAGTCAATTCTAGTAATCCCTTTCAATCCTTCAATCGTGTTTTGAAGTATTTGATTAGATATCATAGGTTATCTCCTCCACTCATTTCAATATGCATTTTCCACAACAAAATTACTCTATCTTAAGTGAATTTGCATATTACTAGACCTATATTAATATATATCAACAAAAAAATAAAGAGGAAATCACAATTTTTTGTTGATTTCCTCACTTTTTTCTTTCTGTATCTGTATGTCTTTTAAATGTCTGCCCCGACATTCCTGTCGCTCTCTGCCTTTTGCTTTTCCATCTCTTTTCTGAAAATTCTCCGGGTAAAGAATCGGGTGACTTTTTCCTTTCCAAAGCTGGTCTCTTTCCACGGCGGAGCTGCTTTTCCCATACCGAAAAGAATTCTCGTATTGAGAAGTGCTCTGTTCTTTGCCGCAAAATCTTCCTGAAGCGGCGAACATAACATAGAAAGTACACAGTCTGTCTCTGCACCATTGATCGCATTCACCAGCATATCATCCGCTCTGTTTTCTGCAGAGACTTTCGCCATCCCAACAATCTGGATTCCTCTATAATAGTGTTCCAGATATTGAAAAAATGCTTCTCCCTCTTCCTGTGTCTCAACAAGAAGATATACCCGCTTATGGTTCTTATGCAAATATCTCAGGAACATCTTCATAAATAAATGATTCTCTGTCTCCTGCAGACAACGCTTCTCTTCCACATCCGCTGCTTCCAGAATTGTCTTGTCTCCTGCCAGCACAAGATCGAAACTTCTAAGCTGTTCCTTCGTCTCCTGCTGCAGATCTACATCCATCACTGCATCTACTGTAAGAAGTTCTACAATATTAACCGGATCAGACTCCATGTATCCGACCGCTTCTTTCATAGCTTCTTTGCCTGTGTAATTGTCTATATATATACCTAAAACATTAATCTTGCTGTCCATCTTCTCTGCACCCGCTATATCCCGAATCTTTTACTCTTCTAATCAAGCTTTTCGATTATAGCAAAAGGGCTTTCTGTTTTCAAGCTTTCCCTGTAAATGTTCATACTAATTAACATTCGTAATACTTTTGTTACTTTTACTCCTCTTCCACAGCGTTTTGCTGCTGCCGACGCCTGCGTCCTGCCAGCTTCCCTCCAATCCGTCCGGTTTCCTTGGATGATAAAGATTTCCATCCCTCTGCCAGCACTTTATCAAGCAGTCCCAGCTCCTCTGCTACTTCATATTTCATTTTCTCTTCCGGCGTGATCTGATCCAGCCGTATCGGACCTTTCTTTTTTGCAGTCATAATATTACCCCTTTCATTATTTTGAAAGTATTTCCATAACATTTTTAAAATATTCGTGTAATAACTTTTTTCTATAGTCTGCCAAAAAAGATTCTTATTAGTGTGGAACTTATATACCGTGCTATAATAATGTCAGATAGAATTGTGGAATACGAAGTACGGAACAATTCGTATGGCATCTTTTGACCCTGACATCATTATAGCAATAACATCCAGGAGGTATATATATGACACAGGAACAGGCATGGACATTATTGAAAGAATATAATCAGGATGAATTTCATCTGGAACACGCAGACATTGTCGGAAAAACAATGCGCTATTTTGCAGAGAAACTTGGATATGGTGATGAGAAAGATTTCTGGGAAGTCGTAGGGATCCTGCATGACCTGGATTTTGAGAAATATCCGGATCAGCACTGCATCAAAGAGCAAGAAATCTTAAAAGAAAATGACGCAGATGAAAAAATCATCCACGCCACAGCAAGTCACGGTTATGCAATTACTGTTGACATAAAACCGGAACACGAAATGGAAAAGGTGCTTTATGCCGTTGACGAGCTGACCGGATTGATCGGTGCAGTCGTTGTTATGCGACCGTCCAAAAGCGTTCAGGATCTGACTTTAAAATCTGTTAAGAAAAAATACAAATCCAAAAATTTTGCAGCCGGATGTTCCCGCGAAGTAATCGAACGCGGTGCTGATATGCTCGGCTGGACTCTGGAAGATCTGATTGCCCAGACCATCGAAGCGCTGAAAACATTCCGTCCTTAATTGTAAACTTTTTATTTTCTTTTATGGCAGATGAATTTCTTCGCCAAGGGTAAAGGAATAGATGATCTTTTCTTTTACGGTTTTACCGGTCGCCTGTTCCAGTGCCCTGGCGTAGTAATCAAGCTGTCCATGATAACGTTCTACAAGTTCTCTGCTTTCACGGACACGGTCTGTCTTATAATCCAGCACAACCAATCCGTCCTCTTCTTCAAAATACACATCTATGATTCCCTGAACAAGAACAAGTTCGCCTTCCTCTTCTTCCTTCCACAGATCCGTTGCCGGCACTCCGAGTACGAATGGCTGCTCTTTAAAGAGGCGGTTTTGTTTTGCACATGCCTGCATCCGTTTTCCGCTGTCTGTCTGTAAAAATTTCAAGAAATCCCGAATGCAGACAGCCTTTCGCATCTCGTCCGTCATCTTCCCATCTTCTGTAAACTTCCTAAGGCAATTTTTCAGTTTCTCAGTATCATAGTCTTCTGCAAAATTCAGAAGCTCCAGTGCACGGTGATAAGCGGTACCTCTGGATGCTCCTGTAAGCGGCACCTCTTTCTCCATAAATTTCGGAAGAATCGGCTGCAGTTCCGTTTCTTCGTAAAGCTGCTCGCTGTCCTCCATTTCTCCGGATTCCTGTAAATAAATCCGTTTCTTTAATTCCGAAACGGAGAATTTCAACTTTCGTGTCTGGCTGTTTTCATATGGATATCTGTAAGCAAACTGATTCCTAAGATTTTCATGCATCTCTTCATCATATACACGCTCTGTATCCCAGTCTTCCAGTACACTTCTTTCTATCTGACTCTTCACCTGCGTTTCTGCCTGTCCCGCAATGATGTCATACATATTCAGCACTTTCAGTCTGAGCGGTACAGACCGCGGAGCCCGTAATACTGCCGGCAGTACAAAATCCCAGTACGTTGTCGCTTTGCTCAGACGTAGGAAATCAAATTTCATATCCGACTCTTCCTGCACACTTTCATATTCTGCCTGCTTCTTTTCCAGATTAGACATCGTTCCTGTAATGATCAATTTCTCTTTTGCCCTTGTATAGGCAACATAGAGAACTCGGAGTTCTTCTCCAAGTGAATCCAGTTTTTCTTCCTGCCGGATCGTTTTCTTTAACAGGCTCGCCCGCTTCGTCCGCTGCTTCAGGTCTACAACTTCCAGACCCACACCGAATTTGGAATTCAAAACAACACGGCTGTTAATATCCTGCATGTTAAATCGTTTCCCCATACCGGCTACAAATACAACTGGAAATTCCAGTCCTTTACTTTTATGGATTGTCATAAGACGCACAGTATCTGCCTGCTCTTCCTCGACATTCGCCTCTCCATAATCCACTTCATATTTCTGCAGCTGTTCCATATAGCGCACAAAATGAAACAACCCTTTGTAACTGGTGCTTTCAAAAGCTTTCGCCCTTTCCATCAGCATATCAATATTGGCTTTTCTCTGGATACCTCCCGGCATTGCTGACATATACATTGCATATCCGGTATCATCCAACACGCGCTGTAATAATTCATGCATCGGTGTATACGGCACGATCTCACGAATTTTCTCCATTACCGAAAGGCAGTTTTCCAGTTTGTTTCTAAGCTCTTCTTCCGTTCCTTCTGCTCGGTATCTGCGCACTGTTTCATAAAATGGTTCTTCCGGACATGAGCTACGAATCAGTGCAAGCTCTTTTGCACTACATCCACCGATTGGTGACGTCAACACTGCCGTCAGTGGCAGATCCTGTCTTGCATTATCCAGCACACGCAGATAGTCCAACAGTACTCCGATCTCCTGTGTGGCAAAATATCCTTCTTTTGTTCCCGCAAACGCCGGGATTCCTTCCTGCCCAAGGATTTCCACAAATACATCTGAAAATCCTCTCGAACTTCTTGTCAGGATCACAATATCGCGGTACTGAAGCGGGCGAAGTTTTCCACTCTCTTTATCTGTCACGCGGAAGTTATCCTCCATCATGGAACGGATTTTCCCCGCAATTGCTCTTGCTTCTATCTCCCTTTCATTGATCCCTTTTACTTTCTTATGATCATTGTCGCGAATATCAGTATCGACAACAAGCACTTCCGTCGCATTTTCTCCGGTCTTTTTATAGTCAGCTCCTACATTTAGCGCTGCATCATCGTCATAGTCGATCCCTCCTAAATTTTCCGTCATAATCTGACGAAAAATAAAATTCACACTGTCCAACACTTCCTTACGGCTTCGGAAATTCTTATGCAGATCGATCCGCTGTTTTTTACTCTCGGATTTATCGTATGTATTATATTTATCCATGAAAATCTCCGGTCTGGACAGACGGAAACGATAAATACTCTGCTTTACATCACCAACCATGAAATTATTATACTTATCTTCCCATATTGTAGAAACACTTGTAAGAAGCGCTTCCTGGATTAGATTGCTGTCCTGGTATTCATCGATCATGATTTCCACAAACTGCCTCTGGTACTCTTTTGCGATCGGTGACGGCACAAGTCTGCCATCCTTTTCTTCTGTCAGAATCTGCAGGGCATACTGCTCCATATCGGAAAAATCAATCATATTTTTGCTTCGTTTTTTCTCTTCAAAGCGATCTGCAAATTTGCATACCAGATCTGCCAGTTCTTCCATCATCGGCGCACTGGCATTTAAGTCTTCCAGCAATTTAAAAGACGGTGCATAGAAGAACTGCTCTTTCATTTCTTTTATGATCTTCTTTGCCGTATCTCTTAAATATTTTACCTGGTTTGCTTTATTCTCAGATACGTTTTCATCTCTGTTGCCCGGAAGCCTTGTCCATTTATAATCCTTGTCCAGCACTGTTGACATCTCAAGAAATGTATCTTTTGATCTTAAACTTTGAATCAACTGCGAATCATTTACCAGCGCCGTCTCATACATATATGGTCCATCAGCTTCTCCGGTACAGATCTTCATTGCCTGCCGGATTTTATTCGCCGCATCCTTAAGATAACGGCTCACCTGATCTTTGATGACACGGATAAATTCTGTCTCTTCCAGTGCATCAAAATCTTTAACCCGGTAGCTTTCTGCACAGTCATGTATCCATTTTTTTGCATCCGGATAACTTCTGGAATATTCGTATATTTTAAGAATCAGTTCTTCGATCTTCTTATCATTCTTTCCATCTCCATATGCAGTCGTAAAATCCAGGAAACGCTGTCTCCCCTCTGTATATTCTTCTTCCAGCACTTCTCCGAGCACATCATGACACAAAAGCTTAAGCTCCCCTTCCTCTCCGATCCGGAATCCCGGATCCAGATGGATTGCATAAAAATGATCCTTGATCACAGACAGGCAGAAGCTGTGGATTGTCGTAATACGTGCATTATGAATCAGTGTTGCCTGCCGTTTCAGATGTTCATTATCCGGCTCTTCTTCCAATTTCTGCTCTATGGCCACACGGATTCTTTCTTTCATCTCCGCTGCCGCCGCCTCTGTAAATGTCACAACAAGTAGCTGGTCTACAT
>SAMEA3387452__coassemble_2433_pt1 | contig 28144 bp, 26 predicted proteins | sample SAMEA3387452__metabat2_high_PE_017 | metagenome-assembled genome bin SAMEA3387452 (sample SAMEA3387452) | Felis catus | biome: Faeces | place: United Kingdom | collected 2012 | reverse complement strand
ATTTTCAGGGTTGTTGTCTATTGTTTAATTATCAAGGTTCTTATCTGTTGTCTCATCGACAGCTATATTAGATTATCACATCTTCAAGCGTTTGTCAACAACTTTTTAAATTTATTTTGCTATTCGTTTGAACCGTTGTTCTTGCGAGTCAGCTTAGATATAATACCATTTACGCAATTACATGTCAATAGTTTTAGTAATTTTTTTTACACTTTTTTACATTTTCTTTTCTAATGCTACACAAAGTATTAATTTAATGCTTTTATACTATATATAGGTCTTTATATTCCCATATCATAACTGTACACTCTACATTCTTACTTCTTATTTTATATATCTTTTCACATTATATTTTTGTAACACAATTTTTTGCATTCGATTATTTATAATAATACATATAATATTATATTTTCTATAGCTTTCATTTTATTTGCCATTACAATTAATGATGCTTTCTCTGTTAAATAATAAAACCGGTAAACCTGACATTAATAATTCTAAATTCTAATGCAAATCAACTTCATATGAGATATACTTTAAAAATCTTATTCTGATTAGATGGCGCAGAATGAATCTACATATATGTTTTTTCCTGTTTCCATAGAAAACACTCTGCGAGTTTTATTCGCTGATTAGCGGTCGACAAATGCTGTCATAAAAGCATGGCGTATTTTCCTCATCGCATAACAAAAAATCGCAATTCAATGAATTGCGATTTTCTTACGGAGAAAGAGGGATTTGAACCCTCGCGCCGGTCACCCGACCTACACCCTTAGCAGGGGCGCCTCTTCAGCCTCTTGAGTATTTCTCCAGCACGCATTATTATACTAGAGTTTATATTTATTGTCAATATAGTATTTCCATTTTTTTATTTTTTCTCAATTATGTCATTGTGAAACTAAATAAGCCCTTTTTACTTTCCCATTTGTAAAACCAACTTCTACTCTTTTTCTTCACTTCGTAGAAAAACAAGTTTCTTTACGTTGCACTATTTCTATTTAAAATCCAGCTTCTCTAATTGTACTCTGAATTCTTTCTCTGACTAGCGCTGCTATTTCTTTTGTATTCATATCTTTATAATCTTCATAATAAAGAGGTTTCAGAAAATGTACCTGAACTGTTACCTGACTTGTAGTATTTGTGTCAAATGGTTTAAATGAATCTATTAAAGCTACCGGAATGATTGGACATTTCGCTTTTGTAGCAGCTTTAAAGCTTCCACCTTTAAACTCCAGAAGCTCATTTCCATTTTTAGATCTTGTTCCTTCTGGGAAAATTAAATAGTTTCTTCCCTTTTTTACTTCATTTGTTACATTGATAATTACCTGAAGTGATTGCTTAATGTCATCTCGATCTATCATATATGCTTTCATACAGGCAAATACTTGTTTCAAAAACTGAATGTTCGCAATTTCCTTCTTAGCTACAACTGAAAATGGCTTCGGGCATACATCCAGAATAGCCAATACATCATAAAGCCCCTGATGATTCGGAAAGAACATAAATCCATTTTCATCCGGAATATTTTCCACACCGTATGCATCAATCGTAACGTTTCCACCTTTATTTGCTCTGTGAGTAATATACTTTAGTAACTCGTAATGTTGTTCTTCTTTGTATTTATCCACATGTGATGCATGATAGCACAATCTTATCCACATATAAGGAACTAGAAACAGATTCCGAAATACCATCATTATGATCCTTTTCATTGTAAACTCCTCTCCTTATTCGTTTCCCCACTGTTGGGGAATATTATCTATTTTAGTATAATGTTTTGTGGATAAAATGTAAAGTTAGTAAAAAGGGGACGGGGATTTTTTTTAAAGTGCCAGGTGCATGTCCAAAAGGGGACGGGGATTTTCTAAAAAATCCCCGTCCCCTTTTGGAAGTTTTCTACTGCTTTTTTCGCTTTATACCTTCCTAAATTCCAATTTCTTAAATTTAGATCACTTTGGTCTTTTTTCACTTCCCGGAAATATTCCGCCAGTACATCTTTTACATTATCTCTGTCTTCACTGTCCAGATCTTCCGATTTCAGATCTGCTAATACAGGAGCAGCATCTTCTGACCACATATCTGTCAGCTCTGCTATATCATTAAATTTCAGTTTTTTATTTTCTGCCTGTATATGAGCAATGTTATATTTTGAAATCATCCAGTCCGGTTGGCTGAATGACAAAAAAATATATAATCCAAATGCAATCACCATTGTATAACGAAACATTGGAAAGTTTCTTTTATATATCGAAATCACGACGCCACACATAACAAGTCCAAGTACCAACAATGACCATAATACAAGTATTCTTAAAAATGTAAGATGATAAACTCCGATATAAAGTAACATCCGGTATGCCGCTGAAATGATCATTATAAATGTACAACTGCAGACTATGGTTAGTATAATATTTAAAATTTTATTTTCTTTGAATATATAAAGGCATAATATAACAATTATAAAATTAAGTGCACTGACAAACAATAACTGCCAGAAGCCGCCTCTTGCATATTCCGCATAGGTTGTATTTGCCGGAAGACCTTTTTGCACTCCGATGAATAGATAAAAAATCTGTATTATACAATATAATACATAAATTGCGCTGATGATTCCTGTGAATGTGATCGCAATTACTGCATTTCCATTTTTCTTCTTTTCTTTATCCGTTTCCGCAAAATTTTTCTTGCTTGCTGTATAGAAAAATGTGTAGCATAAATGTACACCTGCTATAAATAAAACGATATATCCAGGTACCCTGCCTATTTTTATATGCTTTAATACATTCCCAAATATCCCTGCAAATATTGCATCCGAACTGAACAGCACCGGAAATATGATGAGAAGCAACAATGCTGCAATTACTATTCCAACTAAAACTGCAATCAACATATTTTTCTTTTTTGCTTTATCTTCTCCGGTGTGATCTCTTGTTAGATATCTTACTCCTCCAACATACAGGGCTGGCGTACTTTCGATCATTCCAATTCCAAGTAAAATGATTCGTTTCAGATAGCCGCCGAAATTCCAGCTTGTATCATCATAAAACTGATGCAGCATAAATACGGTTAATAAAATTGCTGTTCCTACCCAGTTGAAAAATATAAAAAAGTACGATGTTGTACATGCAGTTGATATTCCTAAAAGCAACATTCCTGTTATGTATATCCAGGAATCCTTTTTTAATTTCAGACCCAGTTTCTTTAAAAAAATTTTTATAAAAATAATTGTGATTCCGATGCATATTGGAAATGTGATTCCGGAAATATTTTCATACAATGATACTGTGAAAATAATTCCATATAATAAACTTAATGCTGCAAAAAACGGATATTCTTCTTTTATTTTTTCAATATATCGATCCATATTAAACGCTCCTTCAATATCCACAATCTTAATTACCAATTTTCGTAAAAATATACAATTGTATGAATTTCATCATTGGCTGCCCATCCACATACATAACCATGATTCCATTCGTATTCTTTTTCTTGTGTTCCACTACATTTTACAAAACTATATGTCCACTTTACTTTTGTTTTCGGCACATAGAATTTTTCAAAGAAAGTTGTTGGAAGATAATATTTACCTTTGGTGAAAAATCCACCATCTTCCGATACATATCTTATCTCCTTATCTTCTACTTTACATTTTTCTGTAGTTCTCTTTTTTAATTTCTTGATCCAACTTGTATAACTATCCTTGTCAAATTGCAATAACAGACAAAATTCCGGAGATTCAAGTAACGAACTTTCGTATACATCTGTCTTCACTGCTTCTTCTGGAATCTTCTCTGGGAAACTTTCTGATACTTCTCCGCCATATGTCTTAATAATGCTATTGTAATTTGTTTTATAAATACCCAATAGAACAGCAAAAAAGAATATTACAATTAAAATGGCCGAAATTAATTTCTTTCGCATATTACTCCTTCGTATACTCGATAATATCTCCTGGCTGGCAGTCGAGCTCTCTGCAGATAGCTTCTAATGTTGTAAAACGAATTGCCTTTGCCTTGTTATTTTTCAAAATTGACAGATTTGCCGGCGTAATTTCAATTTTATTCGCCAGTTCAACGAGTCCGATTCCTTTTTGTGCCATCATTACATCCAAATGTACTTTAATTCCCATTGTGACACCCCCTAAATCGTAAAATCATTTTCTTCTTTGTATGCGATTGCCTGATTGAATACACATGCAAGTACCTGACTGAACAGAGCTGCGATAAAGAAAACGATTATAATTACAAGTGCCGCCGGTGTCGGATTGAAAAATAGTTTTATAATCCATAAAATTGTAATTCCAAAACTTAATCTTGCCATATGTCTGAGGTTCGTTACATTAGCGGTTACAAAACACTCTTCTTCCATTACGGTTTTCATCATTCTGCGGAGTTCATATATGATCGTCACTCCAAGGATTCCTGATATTCCGAAAATAATAAGCATTGGTATATACTGATTCATAAATACCTCAATCTTGAACTTTGCAAGATATCGTAAACTGATTGGCAATGTCAGAATTACAATAATTCCACTTACAAACATTACATCCAGAATATGTTTTGTAAATTTAACTATCTTTGTATTCATAATTAGATTGCTCCTTCTTACTTTATTTTCTATAAAATAACATATAGTTTATTGTTTTTCAATATGTATTTATTGTTTTTCAATATTTTTTTATCTTTTTTCGATATTTAGAGGGTGGATTTTTGGTAAATAGCTTTTTTATATTTTTATATTCAACAAAAAAGACCTACCTCTGCAGGTAAGCCTTTTTTATACTCGCTTCTTAAATTTATCTTTGCTAAAAAGTGTAACTTTAATCTTTCCAGAATCTATGCTTCCAGTTCACGCAGAATAATTTCTGCTGTTTTCTTTACAGTTGCTGCTACAAAATCTGTACACTGTGCCTTACGTTCCGGAGAATTTTTCTCTTTTCCTTTTGTAAGTACACGACAACAGGTTGCTCCGCAATATTCTTTGAAGAAATCATGTAATTCATTTGTCAGGGCAAAACATTTGTTGATCTTTGGATCTCCCGGTGTGGTACGTCCAAAGAAATACCCGATCATCATTGTTGCTCCGGCAAGCGCTCCGCATATACAGCCGCCTCCTCCAAGTCCCCATGGAAATCCTGAGCTCATCGCAATTGCATCATCCGACATATCCAGATCAAAATTCTTGCGGATAGCATAGATCAGCGATTCTGAACAGGCGAACCCCTGATTGAAAATCTCTACTGCATCCTTCTGTAATTGCTCCATATTAATATCCGTATTCATAATAACGACCTCCTTTATTTTCCTCTTTTCATCTTACATCATTATTGATAAAAATTCTACGAAAATAAAATGTTCTCTTCCTTTCACTCTATTTTCACAGATTTTATGTACTATTATGACAATCAGGGAATATTAAGAGGCGAAGTCCCATAACAACACTGTAGTGGAATCCGGATTCCAGAGGATTTTTGCAGAATATAACAGCAGTCATAATAAAATAAATAAAACTGACGTACTTCAGATCTTCCTGAGATTCTTTCTGCAGATACGTCAGTTTTTCTATTTACTTAATCAATATAATATTTCTATTCTTCAGATGTATCGTTTTCTGTTACATCTGCTTCTTCAGATTCGGAAGTGCTCTCCTGCTCCTCCTCAGAATCGTCCTCGTCGCCTTTTCTTACTTTCGCAATACTTGCAACGATGTCTTTATCTTTAAGATTGATGAGCTTCACTCCGGATGTAATTCTTCCAAGTACGGAAATTCCTTCACACTTCATACGGATGATAATTCCTTCCGTATTGATGATCATGATCTCATCTTCTTCGTTGACAGCTTTTACGCCAACTACGTTACCGGTCTTTTCTGTGATCTTATAGCATTTCACACCTTTACCGCCACGGTTCTGTGGTGTAAATTCATCCATGTCAGTACGTTTTCCCATACCTTTTTCAGATACAAACAGAAGCTCACTTCCCTGGAAATCTAACTGCATACCGATGACTTCATCTCTGTCAGAAAGATTCATTCCGCGTACTCCCATAGATGTTCTTCCGGTAGAACGGACATCTGTTTCTTTGAAACGGATACACTGACCATACTTGGTAACAAGCAGGATATCCTGATTATTGTCTGTGTATTTTACTTCAATCAATTCATCTTCTTCACGAAGAGTGATTGCTGCAAGACCTGTCTTTCTTACATTTGCATAATCTGTAATAGGCGTCTTCTTAACAAGACCTTTCTTTGTAGCCATGAACAGATACTCACCTTCTCTGTACTCCTCAATCGGAATGACAGCACTGATCTTCTCACCCGGCATCAACTGCAGCAGATTGATGATCGCAGTTCCTCTTGAAGTACGGGAAGCTTCCGGGATTTCATATCCTTTCAGACGGTAAACTCTTCCGGTATTTGTAAAGAACATGATGTAATGATGTGTATGCGTCATAAACAGTTCTTCTACATAATCTTCATCCAGTGTCTGCATTCCCTTGATACCTTTACCACCACGGTTCTGTGCTTTGAATGTATCATTGGACATTCTCTTGATATATCCTAATTTGGTCATTGTAATAACAACATCTTCTCTTGGAATCAGATCTTCCATGGAAATATCAAATTCATCAAATCCGATGGATGTTCTTCTCTCATCACCGTATTTATCACGGATAACAAGAATCTCTTCTTTGATCACGCCAAGAAGTAACTTTCTGTCAGCAAGGATTGCTTTTAATCTGCTGATCTGCTCCATCAGTTCTTTGTATTCAGCTTCAATCTTCTCTCTTTCCAGACCTGTCAGCGCACGCAGACGCATATCTACGATTGCCTGTGCCTGTACTTCGGAAAGTCCGAACCGTTCAATCAACTCTGCTTTGGCGATCTGGACATTCTGCGAGCCTCGGATGATATTGATTACTTCATCGATATTATCAAGTGCAATCAGCAGTCCTTTTAAAATATGTGCTCTTTCTTCTGCTTTGTTTAACTCATACTGTGTACGTCTTGTCACTACTTCTTCCTGATGATTCAGGTAGTGATTTAACATCTCAAGAAGATTCATGACTTTTGGCTGGTTGCCGACAAGTGCCAGCATGATCACACCAAAAGTATCCTGTAACTGTGTATGTTTGTATAACTGATTCAGGACGACATTTGCATTGACATCTCTTCTGAGTTCAATGACAATTCTCATTCCTTCACGGCTGGACTGGTCACTCAGATCTGTAATTCCATCGATTCTCTTATCTCTGACCATCTCTGCTATTTTCTCAATCAGTCTCGCTTTATTTACCATAAACGGAAGTTCCGTTACAATAATACGGCTCTTGCCATTTGGCATAGCTTCAATATCTGTGATTGCTCTGACACGGATCTTGCCACGGCCGGTACGATATGCTTCCTCGATTCCTCTTGTTCCAAGGATCATACCACCTGTCGGGAAATCCGGTCCTTTGATGATTTTCAGGATCTCTTCAATCGTTGTCTCTTCTCTGTCTTCGATCTGATCATCAATGATCTGAACAACTGCATTGATGACTTCTTTCAGGTTATGCGGCGGAATATTTGTTGCCATACCTACCGCAATACCGGAAGTACCATTTACCAGAAGATTCGGAAATCTTGCCGGAAGTACTGTCGGCTCCTTCTCTGTCTCATCAAAGTTCGGCGCAAAATCAACGGTATTCTTGTTGATATCTGCTGTCAGTTCCATGGAAATCTTACTTAATCTTGCCTCTGTGTATCGCATGGCGGCTGCACCGTCACCGTCTACAGAACCAAAGTTTCCATGACCGTCTACGAGTGGATATCTGGTAGACCACTCCTGTGCCATATTAACGAGTGCTCCGTAAATAGAACTGTCACCGTGCGGGTGATATTTACCCATGGTATCACCAACGATACGGGCACATTTTCTGTGTGGTTTATCCGGACCGTTGTTCAGCTCGATCATAGAGTATAAAATTCTTCTCTGTACCGGTTTCAGACCGTCTCTTACATCCGGAAGTGCACGTGAAGCAATAACGCTCATCGCATAGTCAATGTAAGATGTTTCCATTGTTTTTTTCAAATCCACTTCATGGACTTTGTCAAAAATATTATCTTCCATTTATCCTTTTCCTTTCCTACACGTCCAAATTCTTCACGTATTGTGCATTTTCTTCGATAAACTCACGTCTTGGCTCTACTTTATCTCCCATCAGGGTTGTAAATGTCAGATCCAGTTCACTTGTTGTCTCTTCATCCATCTTAACTTTCAGAAGTATTCTGTGCTGCGGATCCATTGTTGTATCCCAGAGCTGTTCTGCATCCATCTCTCCAAGACCTTTGTAACGCTGAATCTTGTTGTTTCCGTCTCGTCCAACTTCCTGCAGGATACTGTCTAATTCTTCATCGCTGTATGCGTACCATACTTTTTTGTTCTTCTCCAGCTTATAAAGCGGCGGCTGCGCCAGATATACATATCCTTCTTTGATCAGATCCGGCATAAAACGATACAGGAATGTCAGAAGCAGTGTACTGATATGTGCACCGTCGACATCGGCATCTGTCATGATGATGATCTTGTGATAACGCAATTTTGAAATATCAAAATCATCATGGATACCTGTACCAAATGCAGTGATCATTGCCTTGATCTCGGCATTGCCATAAATCTTGTCCAGTCTTGCTTTCTCAACATTCAGAATCTTACCACGCAGTGGAAGGATTGCCTGTGTCGCACGGTCTCTCGCTGTCTTTGCAGAACCGCCGGCAGAGTCTCCCTCTACGATGTAAATCTCACAGTTTTTCGGATCTTTGTCTGAGCAGTCAGCCAGTTTACCGGGAAGCGACATACCGTCTAAAGCAGATTTTCTTCTCGTAAGATCCCTTGCTTTTCTTGCTGCTTCTCTTGCACGCTGCGCCATCACAGATTTCTCGACTGTCATCTTTGCCACAGATGGATTCTGCTCCAGATAAATCTCAAGCTGTTTGCTTACAACACTGTCAACGGCACCTCTTGCTTCACTGTTACCTAATTTCTGCTTTGTCTGTCCTTCAAACTGCGGATCTTCGATTTTTACACTGATGATTGCAGTCAGTCCTTCACGGATATCTTCGCCGGACAGATTCGGCTCGCTGTCTTTTAGTAATTTATTCTTTCTTGCATAATCATTAAATGTCTTTGTAAGCGCATTACGGAAACCAACTACATGGGTTCCTCCTTCCGGAGTCGTAATGTTATTTACAAATCCATACGTATTATCGCTGTAAGAATCATTGTGCTGCATTGCAACTTCCACAGATACATTGTTGACATTTCCTTCGCAGTAAATGATATCTTCATACAGCGGAGTCTTGCTCTTATTCAGATATTTTACAAATTCGCGGATACCACCTTCGTAGTGGAATGTCCGTTCTATCGTTTCTTCTTCCGGACGTTCATCTCTTAATACAATCTTCAGTCCGGCTGTTAAAAATGCCATCTCGCGGAAACGCTGTTTTAAAATATCATACTCGAAAACAGTCTCTTCAAAAATCGTATCATCCGGTAAAAATGTAACCTTTGTTCCCGTCTTTTCCGGAGCACAGGAACCGATCACTTCCAGCTTCTGAACGACTTTTCCTTTCTCATAGCGCTGTTTATAAACCTTGCCTTCTTTACAGATTTCAACTTCCAGCCAGTTGGAAAGCGCATTTACGACAGAAGCTCCTACACCATGAAGCCCACCGGATACTTTGTATCCTCCACCGCCGAATTTACCACCGGCATGCAGCACGGTAAATACAACTTCAACTGCAGGAAGACCCGCTTTATGATTGATTCCGACAGGGATTCCACGTCCATTATCTACAACGGTAATCGAATTATCTTTATTAATGCTCACAAAAATCGTGTCACAGAATCCTGCAAGTGCCTCATCTACGGCATTGTCTACAATCTCGTATACGAGATGATGTAAACCTCTCGATGATGTACTTCCGATATACATTCCGGGACGCTTTCTGACAGCTTCAAGCCCTTCCAGTATCTGGATTTCATCTGCACCATATTCGTGCTGTACTTTTTCTGTACTCATTCTATTCCTCCTAGTTTTCTTTCTTTACCTGTCCGCTCTGGACATGGAATACTTTATTTATAGAAAATCGATGATTTACAAACTCGTCCATCCCCGTACAGGTAATGAGCGTCTGTATATCATGAATACTATCCAGTAAATAGTTTTGCCTATGTTTATCAAGTTCAGACAATACATCATCCAGTAAAAGAACCGGCGTATCATGAATCGACTGTTTTACCAGCTCTATTTCTGATAATTTGAGGGACAATGCCGCAGTCCGTTGCTGTCCCTGGGAACCGTATTTACGAATATCGATATCGCCGATCATAAATGCAATATCATCCCGGTGCGGACCTACAGATGTGCTTCTGATACGCAAATCTTTTTCTTTGTTCTTGTTCAGCGCCTGCTCAAGCGTCAGATAGCTATTGCTTGGCTCATATAAAATCCGGATGGATTCTTTTCCTCCGGTCAGTTTGTTATGGATTCCGGAAATGATCTCATTCATCTGTTCTACAAATTCCTGCCTTCTCTGAATGATCAGATTGCCATAATGAACAAGCTGCATGTCCCAGATATCCAGTGTTTTCAGTACATCACTGTTGTATGCCGCCTCTTTCAGCAGATGATTCCGCTGATTCACAATTCTGTTATAATTTGCAAGATTGCTCAGATATACTTTATCCAGCTGAGAAAGTTCCAGATCCACAAACCTTCTTCTCTCTCCGGGACCATTTTTAATAATATTCAGATCTTCCGGCGAGAAAAATACAATATTGACAATTCCGAATAATTCACTGGCTTTTCTGATCGGCATCTTATTGATCGCAATTCCTTTTGGACTGTTCTTCTTCAGATGCATGTCGATCTGATAATTAATGCCGTTCTTCTCTACAACTGTCTCAATGTGGGACTCATTCTGTTCAAAACGAATCAGATCCTTGTCTTTGGCTCCTCTGTGGGATTTTGTTGTTCCAGAAAGATAGACAGCCTCTAAGATATTCGTCTTTCCCTGGGCATTATCACCGTAAAAGATGTTTGTTGCTTTGTCAAATTCAAGAGATAACAGCTCATAATTTCTGAAATTTTTAAGCTTTAAAGACTCAATCTTCAATTCTTATCTCTTCTCCATCAAATAATACCATATCCCCGGCATATAATTTTCTGCCGCGTCTGGTATCTGTTTCTCCATTTACTGTTACGAGTCCTTCTGTGATTACTTCTTTTGCTTCCACTCCGGACTCAACAAGACCGGCAGCTTTCAGTGCCTGTCCGAGTTTAATATATTCATCTCTCAGTCTTATAACTTCCATCTTTTCACCTCTTAACCAGCCGCATTAAAGTTTACCGGAAGAATCAGGTAAATATAAGTCTCATTGTCATCCTTGATGAAGCACGGAGCTTTCGCATTCATCAGATAAAGTGTTACTTCTTCGTCATCAATAACTCTTAATGCATCAATCAGAAACTTCGGATTGAATCCGATCAGCAGATCCTTACCTTCTTTGTTGATCATAATCTCTTCATTCATGGAGCCAATCTGTGATTTGATCTTCAGTTCCATGATCTCATCACCAATATTGATGATAATTGGCTTCTTATCACCTTCTTTGACGAGAAGAGTAGCACGGTCAATACAGTTTAACAATTCTTTTTTGTTAATTCTGACCTTAGTATCATAATCGCTGGACAGCATCTGATCAATTTTAAAATATTCTCCCTCCAGAAGTCTGGATACAACAACTGTATTATCAAACTCAAATACAATGTGATTGCTTGTGTAAGAAATATTTACTTTGCTTTCAGCTTCTCCGGATAAAATCTTACTGATCTCGATCAGTGTCTTACCTGGAACAACAAGTTTCTTGTCTGTAACATCTGCATTCAGAGCAATCTTACGGATGGAGATACGGTGCCCATCCAGAGATACAACCCGAAGCATATTATTCTTAATCTCAAAAAGTTCTCCTGTCATCAGTTTATTACTGTCAGAATCAGCAATAGAGAAAATAGTCTGTCTGATTACTTCTTTCAGCGTAAACTGTGATACTTCGATCGATTCGTCTTTTTCGATGATTGGAAGATAAGAAAATTCATCGCTCGGTTTACCGGAAATATTGAATTTTGCTTTCTCGCAGACAATCGTAGTCTGTAAAGATTCGTCTGTTTCGATAATGACATCACTGTCTGGAAGTTTTCTTACGATTTCGGAGAAAAACTTCGCGTCAATAGCGATCATACCTCTTTCGATGATCTCACCTTCTATGTCTGTCTGGATACCAAGTTCCATATCGTTGGCAGTCAGACGGATAATATCTGTTGTAGCATCGATCAATACACATTCAAGGATTGACATTGTTGTTTTTGAAGGTACCGCTTTTGAAACAATGCTAACCCCTTTTACAAGATTACTTTTCGTGCAAACAATTTTCATGTGTGTAAAACTCCTTTCGCGGTGCGCAATATATATTATGTCTATGAAATGCTTCCGTATCCGTCGCCTTAGGGGATGTGGAAAAGGGGAAAACCCCTTCAAGCCCTCTGTTTATCGGCGTTTCCGGAATTAAAAACTCTGTGGATTTCGATGAGAATTCATGGGGATTGCATTGGGATAAAAAAATTCTATCCACCGCGTTGGTTAAAAATCCACATATAATCCCATAATTATCCACAACTATATGAAAGTTATCCCAAGCCAGTCCACATAATAATTCACATAAACTAAGCCGGATTGATCTTCTTCTTAATGATATTGACAGTATTTGCCAGTGTTTCGTCGGTCTCCATCTCGGATTCTACCTTTTCAATACCGTATTTGATAGTAGAATGGTCCTTTCCACCAAAAATAGCACCAATTGCTTTTAAAGAAAGCTCTTTGGTAGACATCGTACGCATCAGATACATCGCTACCTGACGAGGATTGGCAATTTCTGCGTTTCTTTTTTTGCTCTTAAGATCAGCAATACTGATATTGAAGTGCTCTGCAACAATATCCAGTATGAGTTCCGGTGTAACTTCTCGGTTATTATCAGAAGAAATAATATCTTTCAATGCTTCGGCAGCGAGAGATATGTCAATCGTTCCTTCATTATTATTCAGTCTGTAAAGAGCAATCAGTTTATTAAGAGAACCTTCCAGTTCTCGGATATTTGTCTTGATATTTGTGGCAATGTACTGGATTACATCTAATGGGATGTTGTATTTTTCAAGCTTGTCCAGTTCGATCTTCTTCTGAAGGATTGCCATACGTGTCTCATAATCCGGAGAAGAAATATCTGCAAGCATACCCATCTCAAAACGGGAGCGCAGTCTGGCTTCCAGTGTCTCGATATCCCTTGGCGGGCGGTCACTGGAGATAATGATCTGCTTTCCGGAAGTATGTAAATGATTAAAAGTATGGAAAAACTCTTCCTGCGTACTTTCTTTACCAATAATAAACTGGATGTCATCGATTAACAGTACATCAATATTCCGGTACTTTTCGCGGAACTTTGTCATAGAAGATTCGTTGCCGGATGATTTACCGTTCTTTAATGATTCAATCAGTTCATTCGTAAATGTCTCACTTGTTACATATAAAATCTTTTTCTTTGGATTCTGATCTAAAATAAAATGTGCAATGGAATGCATCAGATGAGTCTTTCCCAGTCCGACACCTCCGTAGAGAAATAGAGGATTATAAACCTGTCCCGGCGATTCCGCTACCGCAACGGAAACTGCATGGGCGAAACTGTTATTTCCGCCTACAACAAAAGTGTCAAAAGTGTACTTAGGATTCAGCCCGGCTCTTTCGGCTACGGACTTCGTACGTTTCTTTTGACTTGCTTCAACTGCCATATTCTGTATTTCATTCAACCGGTCATCATCTTCGGATATGAAAGAAACTTCGTATTCTTCTCCTGTGATTTCAGCAATGCATACCTTCAAAGGAAGAAGATATTTTTTTTCAATGTATTCAACACTTGAATTCATATTTACCATAATAAATACAGTGTTGTTGATGACATCATATACTTTCAGCGGTTTAATCCATGTCGAGAATGATACATTGGATAATTCGTGTTCCACGCGCAAATGTTCTATTATTTGCGGCCATTTTTCCTCTACTGTGTTCATTTTATAAAACTCCTAATCTTCTATATACTCTATTATAGTTTACATCAAAATGGGGGATTAGGCAACGTTTAATCAATGTGGATAACTAATTTCCCCCTTAAAAACGGCATATTTGCGTTCGATTTGTGGAAAAAAAAGTTAAAATCCACAAGTTATCCACTGAAATCCACAAAGTTTTCCACATTTAGTGGATAATTCCATGATAAATAAGTTCTTACCTATTTATATAAGGCGAAGTGAAAAATGTGGAATACCGGCAGATTTATCCCCATTAACTAAAATACAAAGAAAAAGTCTATAAACTCGCAGGTTTTGCTTGACGTAAAGGAATTTTATGAATATAATAAAAAATGATGTCTATAGAAAACTGAGGGATAACCCTTAAAAATATAAGGAGGTGGATATCAATGAAAATGACATTCCAGCCAAAAAAGAGACAAAGAGCTAAAGTTCATGGTTTCAGATCAAGAATGAGCACTGCAGGCGGAAGAAAAGTTCTTGCAGCAAGAAGAGCAAAAGGAAGAAAGAAATTATCAGCGTAGGCCGCATATATGTGGCCTTTTCTTCTCTCAAAATTAGGAGAAAATGAAAATGAAATATTCCGAATCATTAAAAAAAAACAGGGATTTCCGTTTAGTATATAAGGAAGGAAAATCCTGTGCAAACAAATATCTGGTCATGTATATTCGAGAGAATCATTCAGATGTAAACAGATTGGGAATATCTGTAAGTAAAAAAGTTGGAAATAGTATAGTACGTCATAGAATAACGAGATTAATTAGAGAGAGTTATCGACTACAAGAAGAGCACTTCAAGTGTGGATGGGATCTGGTTGTAATTGCCAGAGCCGGTGCGAAAGGAAAAACATATCGAGAAATAGAGAGCGCATTGATCCATCTTGGAACTCTTCATGAATTATATATATGAGGTAGCGTGTTATGAAAAGAATTCTGTTGGCATATATCAGATTCTATCAGAAATATTTATCGAACCTCAAAGGATCATCGACCTGTAAATATTATCCGACCTGCTCCTGTTATGCAAAAGAAGCAATTGAAAAATACGGAGCATGGAAAGGCGGAAGACTTGCGTTATGGAGAATATTGAGATGCAATCCATTTTCAAAGGGAGGCGTTGATCCAGTTCCATAAAAAATGTAGTTACGATGGAGGAAGAACGAATGACTGTAAGTTTACTGACTGCAGCAAACTGGCCGCTCGTAGGACAGTTATGCTGGCTATTAGGTAAAGTAATGAGTTTTATCTATGACTTCTTAGATAAGGCTCTGCCCTCAGATAATGGGCTTGTAGGATTATCAATTATCATCTATACGATTCTGGTATATACTTGTATGCTTCCATTGACGATCAATCAGCAGAGATCATCTAAAATGATGGCTGTGATCAACCCGGAAGTACAGAAAATTCAGAAAAAGTATAAAAACAAAAAAGATCAGGCTTCTATGATGAAGCAGCAGGAAGAAATCCAGCAGGTATATGACAAATATGGAACTTCCATGATGGGAGGATGCCTTCCGCTGTTAATCCAGATGCCGTTCCTGTTTGCATTATATCCGGTTATTTATAATATTCAGCAGTATGTACCGGCAATCAAAGGAGCTCCGGCTGCAGTAAACAGATTTATCACAATACCGGATCTTACCGTATCTCCGGCTGCTATGCTGAAGAACAGTGGATCATACGGAATGCCGGCAATTGTGATCATGATCACGGCAATCGTGCTTCCGCTTCTTTCAGCCGGAACACAGTATGTAAGTATGAAACTGTCCCAGGCAATTTCCGGACAGCAGCAGATGGATAAAGATAATCCGATGGCAGGAACTATGAAGACAATGAATATGACAATGCCTCTGTTCTCTGTATTCATGGTATTTACATTGCCGACTGGTATCGGTATTTACTGGATCATCAGTGCGTTAGTACGTTGTGTACAGCAGGTATTTATCAACAAACACCTGCAGAAGATGTCTGTTGAAGATCTGGTAGAAAAGAATAAAGAAAAAGCAGAAAAGAAACGTGCAAAGAGAAGCGAGAAAGCAGAGAAGATCAATGCAATGGCTCAGATGAATACGAAAAACATTTCTGAGAAATCAAGTCTGGGTGTTTCTGATGCTGAAAAAGAGAAAAAGCTTGAAAAAGCAAGAAAGAATGCAGCGAATGCAAAAGAAGGAAGTCTTGCAGCGAAAGCCAATATGGTTAGAAAATTCAATGAGGACAAATAGGGGGCGCTATTATGGACGGTTACATTACTGTATCAGCTAAAACATTGGATGATGCGATTACAGAAGCATTGATCCAGCTTGGTGTGACAAGTGATCATTTAGATTACGAAGTAATTGAGAAAGGAAGTGCCGGATTTCTTGGAATCGGCATGAAGCAGGCAGTAATAAAGGCGCGCAGAAAACAAGAGGAACCTGTAGAGGAACCGGTTGTTGAAGAAGTAGAAGAAAAGCCTGTTAAAAAAGAAGTAAAAGAATTTAAAGAAGAGAAAAAAGATTTTCATAAAAAAGAATTCCACAAAAAAGAGCATGTGAAAAAAGATAATTTCAAAAAAGAGGCTCCAAAGAAGGAATTCGTGAAAAAAGAAGTTCCGAAGAGAGAAGTTGAACTTGCTCCTGTTGAAGATGCAACAAAAGAAGCATGTGTGAAATTTGTAAAAGATGTACTCGCTGCAATGGATATGAACGATGTTGAAGTGAAAGCAGAGATTGATGAAGAAGGTGCTCTGAGCATCACGATGGACGGAAAGAATATGGGTATTCTGATTGGAAAACGTGGACAGACACTGGATTCCCTGCAGTATCTTACAAACAGAGTTGCAAACAAAATGCAGGATGGTTATGTCAGAGTAAAACTCGATACAGAAGATTACAGAAGAAGAAGAAAACAGACATTAGAAAATCTTGCAAAGAACATTGCAAGCAAAGTAAAGAGAACAAGAAGATCTGTTTCTCTTGAGCCAATGAATCCTTATGAAAGAAGAATTATTCATTCTGCTCTTCAGTCTGATTCTGCTGTATCTACACATAGCGAAGGTGAAGAACCGTACAGAAGAGTTGTAGTAACATTGGTAAGAAGATAAAGAAAGAAAAAATAGGGGTTTTGATGACCTCTATTTTTTATATAACGAAAAATGCAATTTTATGTTATTAGGAGGAATTCGATGAATTATAATGAGCAGACCACTATTGCTGCTATTTCAACGGCTATGAGTAATTCCGGAATCGGTATTGTACGAATGACAGGAGAAGATTCTGTTGAAATTGCAGATCGTATTTATCGTGGAAAAAAGAATAAAAAGCTTAGTGAGCAGATGTCACATACCATTCATTATGGCTATATATGCGATGGTGACGAGGTGATCGATGAAGTCCTTGTAATGCTGATGCGTGGTCCACATACTTATACAGGAGAAGATACTGTGGAAATCAACTGCCATGGCGGTGTGTATGTGGTGAAAAAAGTGCTAGAGACAGTAATCAAATATGGAGCAAGACCGGCGGAACCAGGTGAATTTACAAAAAGAGCATTTTTAAATGGAAAAATGGATCTTTCCCAGGCAGAGGCAGTAGGAGATCTGATTACTGCTCAGAATGAATATGCATTGAAAAGCTCTGTCAGCCAGTTGAAAGGAAATGTAAAAGAGAAGATTTCAAATATCAGACAGAAAATTATTTATCATACTGCATTTATTGAAACAGCGTTAGATGATCCGGAACATATCAGTGTGGATGGATACGGAGAAAAGTTGAAAGTAACAGTGGACGAACTGATCGGTGATATCAGACATCTGTTGGACACATGTGATGATGGAAGAATTCTGAAAGAGGGTGTGAATACTGTAATTTTGGGAAAACCGAATGCCGGAAAATCATCGCTTATGAATGCATTTCTTGGGGAAGACAGAGCAATTGTAACGGATATTGCCGGTACAACAAGAGATGTACTGGAAGAACATATCAATTTACAGGGAATTTCTCTGAATATCATGGATACTGCAGGAATCCGTGATACAGAAGACATTGTTGAGAAGATTGGTGTAGATAAAGCAATCAATTATGCAAAAGATGCGGATCTGATTTTATTTGTAATTGACGCGTCATCTGAACTTGATGAAAATGATATCGAGATTCTGAAGATGATACAGGGAAAACAGGCAATTATCTTGCTAAATAAGTCAGATTTAGATATGATAGTTACGAAAAAAGTAATTGAAAATAAAGTGAATGAATTACAGCCTGTAAATTCGAGTGAGACAGAAAATCATAACCCGATCATTGAAGTTTCTGCGAAAGAGAAGAGTGGAATTGCGGAGTTTGAGCAGATTTTAAAAGACATGTTCTATGATGGGAAACTGACATTTAATGACGAGATTTATATTACAAATGTTCGTCAGAAAACAGCACTTCAGGAAGCGTATAGATCACTTCAGAAGGTAAATGAAAGTATTGAAATGGGAATGCCGGAAGATTTTTATTCCATTGATCTGTTAGATGCATATGAATCACTCGGCAGTATCACAGGCGAGACAATAGGAGAGGATCTTGTAAATGAAATATTCAGCAAATTCTGTATGGGAAAATAAAGATCAATATGATGTAGCAGTGATCGGGGCCGGTCATGCAGGGTGTGAGGCGGCTCTGGCGTGTGCACGACTTGGTTTTCGTACAATTGTATTTACTGTCAGTGTAGACAGTATTGCACTTATGCCGTGCAATCCGAATATTGGAGGAAGTTCTAAGGGACACCTTGTAAAAGAAGTGGATGCACTCGGTGGAGAGATGGGGAAAGTCATTGACCAGACATTTATCCAGTCCAAAATGCTAAACAAATCCAAAGGACCTGCAGTACATTCACTGCGTGCACAGGCTGATAAGAATGAATACAGCAAAACGATGCGCCTGGTTCTGGAAAATCAGGAGAATCTGGAGATTAAGCAGGCCGAGATTGTGAATATTCTTACTGAAAATGATGAAGTGACAGGAGTTCAGTTGTATTCTGGGATGATTTACCGGTGCAAAGCTGTTATTTTATGTACAGGAACTTATTTGAAATCACGCTGTGTTTACGGTGATGTGAGCATGAGTACAGGACCAAATGGATTACAGTCAGCAAATTATCTTACGGATTGTCTGAAAGAGCTTGGAATTAAGATGTATCGTTTTAAAACGGGAACACCGGCGAGAATTGACAAAAATTCCATTGATTTCAGTAAAATGGAAGAGCAGTTTGGTGATGAGAGAATTGTTCCGTTTTCATTTACAACAAATCCAAACGATGTGCAGATTGATCAGGCATCCTGCTGGCTGACTTATACAAATGAAGAGACTCATCGGATCATTCGTGAAAATCTCGATCGTTCACCACTATATTCGGGAATGATAGAGGGAACAGGACCAAGATATTGTCCTTCAATTGAAGATAAGGTTGTAAAATTTGCCGATAAAAATCGTCATCAGGTATTTATCGAGCCGGAAGGACGCGGAACAAATGAGATGTATGTAGGTGGAATGTCTAGTTCGTTGCCAGAAGATGTGCAATATGCGATGTACAGATCAGTTCCGGGACTTGAAAATGCGAAAATTGTTCGAAATGCATATGCAATTGAATATGATTGCATTGACGGAAGACAGTTAAAACCGTCTCTTGAATTCAAAAATATTCATGGGATGTTCAGTGCCGGACAGTTTAATGGAAGTTCAGGATATGAAGAAGCAGCGGCACAGGGAATTGTTGCAGGTATTAATGCAGCGAGAATGTTACAAGGAAAAGAACCAATGATTTTGGACCGTTCAGAGGCGTATATTGGTGTGCTGATCGATGATATTGTTACAAAAGAAAGTCATGAGCCATATCGTATGATGACATCAAGAGCAGAATACAGATTACTGCTTCGTCAGGATAATGCAGATCAGAGGTTAACAAAAAAAGGTTACGAAGTCGGTCTGATCAATGAAGAAAGATATCAGCGTTTACTGAAAAAAGAAGAGTTGATTAAAAACGAAATAGAACGTGTAGAACATGCAAATGTCGGCGCAAATGAGAAAGTACAGACATTATTAAAAGAATGTGGAAGTACACCACTTTCTTCTGGTTCCACAATTGCGGAACTGATCCGAAGACCAGAGCTGACATATGATATGTTAAAGCCGATTGATAATGCAAGACCGGATTTTCCGAAAAATCTTGCAGAAGAAGTAGCAGAGCAGGTTAATATTTACATTAAGTATGCTGGATATATTACAAGACAGATGCGACAGGTAGAGCAGTTTAAGAAGCTGGAACGTAAGAAAATACCGGAAGATATTGATTATGATAAAGTAAACAGTTTGCGTATCGAGGCGATTCAGAAGCTGAAAGAACACAGACCAGCATCAATCGGACAGGCATCCAGAATTTCCGGAGTATCTCCGGCAGACATATCAGTTCTGCTAATATACCTTGGAGGGGTATATAAGTAGCATGGTTGCTGTTGTTTAAAAGAGTGTTTAATGCTATATAATATATATAACATTAATAACATCCAAAGAAAAATATATGTATCATAAGTTTGGGATAATATCTCAAACATTGTATATGAGAGTTGAGAGTAAAGGTAATATATATGCATAAAGAAATATTAAATAAAAAAATGGAAGAAATAGGGATACAGTTAAGTGATATGCAAACAGAGCAATTTCTTACTTATTATGATATGTTGATCGAACGTAATAAAGTAATGAATCTCACTGCAATTACGGAATATGACGATGTAGTAGAAAAGCATTTTGTGGATAGTGTATCTCTGATCAAGGCATTGGATGAAGAAAAAGTTAAAAATGTAATTGATATAGGGACAGGAGCAGGATTTCCGGGGATTCCATTAAAAATTGTGTTTCCACACCTTAAAGTGACATTATTGGACTCACTAAATAAAAGAATAAAATTTCTGAATGACGTTATTGGAGCATTAGAATTGGAGAATATTGAAACAATTCATGGAAGAGCTGAAGATTTTGCAAAGCAGGAAATATATAGAGAACAGTATGATCTGTGCGTGTCCAGAGCAGTAGCAAATCTTGCTACTTTATCTGAATACTGCTTGCCTTATGTAAAGGTAGGGGGATATTTTATATCCTATAAGTCCGGTGAGATAGAAGAGGAATTACAGCAATCGAAACGTGCAGTAAGTATACTTGGAGGTACACTGGGTGATGTTATAAAATTTGCACTTCCGGGAACAGATATCGGTCGTTCTTTTGTGAAAATAAAGAAAGTAAAGAATACCGGTAAGAAATATCCAAGAAAAGCAGGATTGCCATCGAAGGAGCCATTGGTGTAAAAAGAATATAGGATAATAAAAAAGATGAATGTACGTAGCGCATGGGGCAGGCACATTCATCTTTTTGCTTTACTTTGTATAATACTAAATTGTCGTTTCATCTTCGTAGGAAAGTATTACAGCTAATTGCTCAATGAAAGCATCAGGTCTTTCTAATTGAGGAAGATGTTTGGTATCTTCTATTTTCATAATCTCGATAGATGGAAGAATACTTTCATATTTGCACGCAATATCAGCATTTCGGGAATCTTCGTCTCCAGATATAATGAAAATACTATTTGTTAACGATTTCATACAATGATAGACATTAACAGTTGTATAATGGCCAAGCAGACTGGATAGCAAATATTTGGATGAAGAGTGGTCCAGATGAGCTGTTTCGTAGTAGTTGTTAATATATTCCTCTTTTAATTTGTAATGATCATAGAAATATTCGTTCTTGAATTTATCTGTAATAAGTCTCCTTTTTACTAATATGTTATAGAAATAAGTGCCGAATACAGGCATATTTAGAAACCATGTCAGAGATTTACTTCTCTTTGATGGCATCTTATTTAATTTATTCACATCTTCAGGATTTACAAGTATAATGCGATTTATAAGATTTTTGTTGTTCTGTACGGCTGCAATTGCGAATGATCCAGAAATACCGGTTGCTATGACATCACAAGGTGAATCAATAACTTGATTAATGAAGTCTGTGATTAATTGCACATATAAATAATTAGTATAAGTGATGGATGGTTTCTCGGATCTTCCGCATCCAAGCAGATCAATTGTATAAACAAGATGGCTTTTTGCCAGTTTATCAATGATTCTGTGCCATTCATAAGATGAACTTCCGACAGAAAAATCATGAATCAGAAGAACAGGCTCACCTTCGCCATATTTCTCATAATATATATTTCCAAATTTCCAATCAAAGTAAGAACCGGCTGTGTTTTGCTCGTGATTTTCAGAAGTCGCGGAAATATCAATTATTTTATTAGCCAAATGTATAGTAAATGTTGTCAATGCAGATAATGCAGATATAGTAATAGCTTTCTTTTTCCAACTCATGAGTATTACTCCTTTTGCTTATATATTGTCACATCAAATGTTGATCTTCTGATTAATGGAATCAGTGAAAACGTTTGATACTACAATATAAATAATACCACATGCTAAAATTAAAGTAAATGTTTCACGTGAAACATAGTGATACAGATGCTTTTTGGAAAATATCGTAATATATAAATGAATAGTTGTTGTGAAACATTTATTGCAAGAATTTAAAGAATGAAAGAAAACATTATTTCATAAATATTGCTGCAAGAATAATATAACGTTGACAGTTAGAAAATTATTTTGGTTAGTCATAAATTATTCTAATATTATAAGTAATATGTTTCACGTGAAACATATACAATATGGGACGATGAATTTTATAATTTGAAGAAAGAATATGTAATTGTAACTTATATGTAATTATAAATAAATCATCATAAAATCAGGACGTTAATTTTCTTTACTTGCTTATAAATAAATTGATATGTTTAAAATAATTACAACAGTATAAGACAAAATTAAGATAATATTAAAGATACGAATAAAATTTAATGATATAATATGATACCGGAATCAAAAGTTGCTTGTAAATTGTTCTATGCTGTGTGCCGCCAAAGAGATCAGTCTTGAACGTTATATTCTAAAGACAGTCTAATTATTATAGTAAGCAGGTAATATTCATTAAGATTATAAATAGACAAAAATATAAATGTTTCACGTGAAACATTTATAAAAAAGTGAAAAATTATGTTTCACGTGAAACATTTATAGAAAAGTAAAATAAAAAATGCTATACTAGAAGAAGCTCAAAATAGAAAGGTGATAAAAATGGGAAGAGTTATAGCTATTGCCAACCAAAAAGGTGGAGTGGGAAAAACAACTACAGCTATCAACTTATCGGCATGCCTTGCGGAAAAAGGACAGAAAGTTCTGGCGGTGGATATGGATCCGCAGGGAAATATGACAAGTGGATTAGGTGTTGATAAAAATAATGTTGAAAACACAGTGTATGATTTGATTATAGGAGAATCATCAATTAATGAAGTGATTGTGAGGGATGTTCTGGAAAATCTGGATATAATACCAACAAGTATTGATCTGTCCGGAGCGGAAATTGAGCTTCTTGATGTAGATGAAAAAGAGTATATTATAAGAAATGCGATTGCAAATATTAAAGAAGACTATGATTATATAGTAATTGACTGTCCACCATCTTTGAGTATGCTGACAATTAATGCAATGACTACAGCAGATTCTGTATTAGTTCCTATTCAGTGTGAATATTACGCGCTGGAAGGGTTAAGCCAGCTGATTCATACAGTCGAGTTGGTTCGTGATCGTCTGAACCCGCAACTGACAATAGAAGGTGTTGTGTTTACAATGTATGATGCAAGAACTAATCTTTCGTTGCAAGTCGTTGAAAATGTAAAAGATAATTTAGATCAGACAATATATAAAACAATTATTCCTCGCAATATTCGATTGGCAGAAGCACCGAGTTATGGTATGCCGATTAACAAATATGATCCAAAATCTGCAGGTGCAGACAGTTATATGCGCCTGGCGGATGAGGTGATGGAAAAAGAATAATACGGAAAATAATGCAGGAGGCGAATGAGAGATGGCGGTTAAGAAAAAAGGTCTTGGAAAAGGTCTTGATAGTTTGATACCGGATAATAAACCGGCTAAGAAAAATACAGAGACGGTACAAAAAGCTGAAGAGAAAAAAGAAGAAATGAAAGACGGCGTTCAGATGATGAAAATCAGCATGATCGAACCAAACCGAGAGCAGCCTAGAAAGAAGTTCGAGGAAGATGCATTACTTGAGCTTGCTGATTCTATCAAACTTCATGGGGTTTTGCAGCCGTTGCTTGTCAGAAAAATTAAAGATTATTATGAGATTATTGCAGGCGAAAGAAGATGGCGTGCAGCAAAGTTGGCCGGTATCAAAGAGGTACCTGTAATAGTAAAAGAATACAGTGAACAGGAAATTGTGGAAATTCGTTTGATTGAAAATATTCAGAGAGAAAATCTGAACCCAATCGAAGAAGCTATGGCATTTAAAAAACTTCTTGAAGAATTTCAATTGAAACAGGATGAAGTTGCAGATCGAGTTTCAAAAAGTCGTACCGCTGTAACAAACTCTATGCGCTTGTTGAAACTGGATGATAAAGTACAGCAGATGATTATTGATGAGATGATTTCTACAGGACATGCAAGAGCGCTGCTGGCAATTGACGATAAGAAATTACAGTATGAGCTTGCAAATCGTATTTTCGATGAAAAATTAAGTGTACGTGAAACAGAAAAGCTGGTTAAGGAGATTAAGAATCCGAAAAAACCAAAAGAAAAGAAAGCAGTAGAGAATGAATTTGTTTATAAAGATCTGGAAAACCGTATGAAAGAAGTTATGGGAACGAAGGTCAGTATTGCATCAAAAAGCAATGGAAAAGGTAAAATAGAAATAGAGTATTATTCAGAAAAAGAACTAGAACGTATGTTCGATATGATTATGACAATAGGAAAGGAAGAATAAAAACTTATGGAAAGCAAAATCTTAAGTACAATAGGGATTGATCCGGGAATCATTATTATCTTAATGTTGATTTTGATTATTGTGTTGTTTATCCTTACTGTAAATGTTACAATGAACTACAATAGGCTAAAAAGCAGCTATCAGACGTTTATGAAAGGAAAAGACGGTAAAACTCTTGAAGAGAGCATGAAAGAACGCTATACAGATCTTGAATCCGTAGTAAAAGTTGTAAAACAGAACCGTCTTGACATTCGTGAACTGAACCGGAAGATGGATAGAAATTACCAGAAGATCGGTGTTGTGAAATACGATGCATTTAACGAAATGGGAGGTAAACTTAGTTTCGTACTTGCACTGTTGGATAATCGTAATAATGGATTTATCCTGAATGCAATGCATAGTAGAGAAGGCTGTTACACTTATGTAAAAGAAATTGTTAAAGGTGAGAGCTTTGTTGAACTTGCTGAGGAAGAGGCAGAAGCACTGGATAAAGCGATTTTCCAGGAATATACACCGGAAACTGTAGAAAAATAGCAGTAAAATGTAAAACTATTATATAAGGTAATTATAAAACTAAAGGATAATAATAAACCTATATTAACTACAAAATGAGGAGGATACAATATGTTAGACATTAAATTTTTAAGAATGAACCCAGATGTGGTGAAGCAGAATATTAAGAATAAATTCCAGGATGAAAAACTTCCATTAGTGGACAAAGTAATCGAGCTGGATCAGAAAAACAGAGATATCAAACAGGAAGTAGAAGCTCTTCGTGCAGAGAGAAATAAAATTTCCAAAGAAATCGGTGCATGTATGGCACATGGTAAGAAAGAAGAAGCAGAAGAACTGAAGAAAAAAGTACAGGCAAATGCAGATCGTGTAGAAAGCCTGTCAGCTGAAGAAAAAGATGTAGAAGCTGAAATTAAGAAGATCATGATGGTCATCCCGAACATCATCGATCCGTCTGTTCCGATTGGAAAAGATGACAGCGAGAATGTAGAGATTGAGAAATTTGGTGAGCCGGTTGTTCCAGATTACGAAATCCCGTATCATACAGATATTATGGAAAGTTTTGATGGTATAGATCTTGAGGCAGCAGGAAAAGTAGCAGGAAACGGTTTCTACTACCTGATGGGAGATATTGCAAGACTTCATTCCGCAGTAATATCCTATGCACGTGATTTCATGATCGACCGTGGATTTACTTACTGTATCCCGCCGTTTATGATCAGAAGTAACGTTGTAACAGGTGTTATGAGTTTTGCAGAAATGGATTCCATGATGTATAAGATCGAAGGAGAGGATCTTTACCTGATCGGAACAAGTGAACACTCTATGATCGGTAAATTTATTGATACAATGACTAAAGAAGAAGAACTGCCAAAGACACTGACAAGTTACTCTCCATGCTTCCGTAAAGAAAAAGGTGCACACGGTATCGAAGAAAGAGGTGTATATCGTATTCACCAGTTTGAGAAGCAGGAAATGATTGTTGTATGTAAACCGGAAGAAAGCAAACAGTGGTATGATAAGTTATGGAAAAATACAGTAGATCTGTTCCGCTCTATGGACATCCCGGTACGTACACTGGAATGTTGCTCTGGTGACCTTGCAGACCTGAAAGTAAAATCATGTGATGTTGAAGCATGGTCTCCAAGACAGAAAAAATATTTTGAAGTAGGTAGTTGTTCAAACCTTGGAGATGCTCAGGCAAGAAGACTTGGTATCCGTGTTAAAGGAGCAGATGGAAGCAAATATTTCGCTCATACATTAAATAATACAGTTGTTGCTCCACCGAGAATGTTAATCGCGTTCTTGGAGAACAATTTACAGGCTGACGGATCTGTCAAGATTCCGGAAGTTCTCAGACCGTATATGGGTGGTAAGAGCGAGATCAGACCAAAATAATACCGGAATAAATGTGTAAATTGTGGATAAATAAGTCCACAGCGAATGACTCCGGGGATAATTAATGAGGAAGTAAAATGCATCAATATTTAACTGCAATTGGAATGGAAAGTGTAAAGTCAAAACAAGAACTGGATCGTTTATTGCAGGGGCTGGAGCAGGAGAATAATGAATGTGCTGTAATGTCTGTAACTGCAGATAAATATGACCGGTGCGAGTATAAAAAAGAATTTGCAAAAAATATTGGAATTGCAGCGGGTGGATTTCAGGACAGTAATGGAATATTTGAAAGAGAATATATATATCCTTATTTTTACGGAACCGGAATTACAACATATGCAGATGTAACGGTGGAAAGAACAAAGGATCAACAGTCCTACATCGGCATCTGTGAAGATGTGAAAATAGGTGTTACATTAATGTTCCGGATTCAGAATTATATGGAATATCTGAAAAAGAAATGGCATCCGCAGGAGCCGGGAGGTTATGACTCTATTACATTATCCGGGCTGTGCAATGAGGGAAAGATTCTCCTGCCGGTAATGAAGGACGAATCACAGAAACAGCAGCAGTCGGAAGATGTGCATAACCGGATGATGCTTGTCAGCGCTGCAAGAGCCGGAGATGCGGAAGCAATCGAGAATCTGGCGTTGGATGATATAGACATTTACACAAAAGTATCAAGAAGGCTGATTAAAGAAGATGTATTCAGTATTGTAGATACATACATCATGCCTTACAGTGTAGAGTGTGACCGGTATTCCATCCTGGGTGTGATAACAGGTGTGCGGATTGTGGAAAACATTTACACGAAAGAGGAACTCTATGTGATGAATCTGGAAGTAAATGACCTAAAATTCGATGTCTGCGTGCCGGTTCACCGAGTATTTGGAGAGCCGAAAGCCGGACGCCGGTTCAAAGGAAAAATCTGGATGCAAGGGCGGATTAATTTTTAGTTGTTTGTGGGCAATTCGGCAGGTGATTTATTTGCAATAAGATCTGTTTAGAAAGAAATGTAGATTTTTATATGCCAGAGTGTTATAATAACATTCTGGCAATAAGTCCTGTTAGTTTAACTGATAAAATAAGCGCCTCCTAAGGAGGAACCAAGGTTATCACTTCCTGAAAAAACTTTTGGGTTCAA
>SAMEA3387452__coassemble_2331_pt1 | contig 45713 bp, 46 predicted proteins | sample SAMEA3387452__metabat2_high_PE_017 | metagenome-assembled genome bin SAMEA3387452 (sample SAMEA3387452) | Felis catus | biome: Faeces | place: United Kingdom | collected 2012 | reverse complement strand
AGTCTCCAGGTGCATACGCAACGATTGCTTTCATTTTCTCTGGTAAATTGCTCATTTCTTTTCCTCCTTGATTCAAATCTTCTTCGTCACTTTTTTAATTTACTTCTGTAAACCTATTTTACATAAGTGTATTTCTTTTTTCTATTTTTGTCAATTATCACAAATTTACTATTATTTTTTTTATTTTTTATGCACATTGCACTATCATTGTCAATCTAATTTTGTGATATACTTCCTTTAAGAACGAATTTGAATGGGGTGCGATTATGAGTCCAATGACAACATCTGATGTAAAAAATAATAACAAGCAGGCACTTCTCCGCCATATTTATGAAAACGAATCCAGTCAGCAACAGGTTTTATGTGAATTGCTGCATCTGAGCCGTCCGACCGTGATCAATCTGATCCGTGAGTGTTCCGAAGAAGGGCTGATCGAGAAGAGCGGCTATTACGAATCCACCGGCGGACGAAAAGCGAATGCGATCGTATTTATCCCGGATTCTAAGATCTCCATCGGTGTCGAGTTACTGCAGGACTCTTATGAAATTACGGCAATTGACCTGTACGGGAATACGATCTGCACGGCATGGTATGAAATTGGTTTTGTCAACGAAGATTCTTATTTCCGGAATATCTGTAACAGCATTACACATTTTATTAACGGAAATAAAATTGACCATAAAAAAATCCTTGGAGTCGGCATTGTACTCCAGGGACTGATTTCTGCAGACGGAACGACTGTCACTTACGGTAAGATTTTAAATTGTACAGGACTTCATATTTCTGTATTTACAGATCATCTGCCGTACCCGTGCAAATTTTTCCACGATGCGGAAGCTGCCGCGCAGTTTGAACTGTGGTCTCATCCTTCTTTGAAGGACTTCATTTACCTGAATATCCGCAGTCATCTAAGCGGTGCACTGATTGTAAACCGTAGCTCTCTAAAAGGCACAGATCTGAAGAGCGGTGTCTTTGAGCATATGACTCTGATTCCGAATGGCCGCCCATGTTACTGCGGCCGCCGTGGCTGCATGGAAACTTACTGTTCTACACAGCCACTTATTGACGTGACCGGGCATCTGCATACATTTTTTGAAGAATTAAGAAAAGGCAACCGCACTTGTCAGGAATGTTGGAATACCTATCTCCTGAATCTTGCGGCTGCCATTAATAACCTGCGTATGTTTATTGATTATCCGGTACTGATCGGCGGTACGCTCTCTCCGTATCTTACGGAAGAAGATATCGATACTCTGCACCGTTATGCATCTGAAAAATCTGCCTTTCCTACGGAACAGCGTTTTATCCGTCAGGGACAGAATCAAAAAGCGCTCCGATGCGAGGGCGCCGCGATCAGTTATGTCAAAGAATATCTGCATGAAATTATGAATCTGTAGTCTCCCTCACAAGTTCTTCCAGATAACTGTCCGTAGCTCTGCCGTATCATAATAATAGCCCGGTGTTACATCTACCGGAAGCCATCCCACACCGTCAAAATAAACTTCCGCCCATGCATGCATATCTTCTCCCGACAACAGCTCATGTCCGTCATCGCTCTGCGCAATCTGATTATCCGACAGATAATATCCTTCCACATACCGCGCCGGGATCCCATGTGTCCGGAATGATTCCACTGCTGCGGAAGCATACAGCATTGCATTTACGGAATGTGACTCATTAAGGAACGAATCCAGCGAATCAAAATTTTTCTCCTTATGCCAGTCTGACAGACTTCACTGTTAGTCTGAAAATTCATCTGTATAATTTCATTATAAAATGCCGGAGTCTTTCTCTTCTCATTCTGAAAGAGAAAGACTCCGGCATTTTATTTCCTATTATTCCGTTTTATGCTTTTCCTGTTTTCTTATTAGAAACTACATCGAAAATTACAGCAGCAAGAAGTACAACTCCTTTTACTACATACTGCCACTGATCCGGCAGTCCGTAAATTGACATTCCCTGATTGATAACACCCAGCAGAACGGCACCGACCATAACTCCTCCGACAGTTCCTGAGCCACCATATGCAGAAGCTCCTCCGATGAAGCAAGATGCGATGGCATCCATCTCATATGTATTTCCCATGTTTCCATCTACAGAACCGATTCTGGCAGCTACCAGCAGACCAGACAGACCAGCCAATGCACTCATCAGGAAGTAAGCCCAGAAATACACTCTTCTAGGATCAATTCCTGAAAGCTTTGTCGCCTTCTCATTTCCACCAACTGCATAGAAATAACGTCCAAATACAGTAGATGAAGTAACAAAAGCGAAGATAATGACAACTGCAAGAATCCAGAGTAACATGACCGGAATTCCTTTGAACTGTGAAAGTTTCCATCCATATATAACAATTAATGCATCAATAATGATCAATTTGATTAGCATGGAAATAAATGGTTTCGTTTCATAGCCATGTTTTTTCTTTCCATAATAACTAAAGAGCATACAAGCAGCAATAACTACTGCAACAATTACTGCAACGATCAGAGAGGAAGTACATGCTCTTGGTTTTTCACCTGGCATTCTTAAGTATGAAGAGAAAATATCCAGGAATTTTTCATTTGTAATACCACATGTTTTGGAATCCAGTACCGCACGTGCCAGACCTCTGTATAAGAACATACCTGCCAGTGTACAGATAAACGGAGGAACATGGATATATCCAATTAAAATACCCTGAAACAGTCCGATAACCAGTGCAGCAGCCATTGCCATTATGATCGCAACAACCGGTGATTTGCCGGACTGCAATGCTGTTGCTGCCAGCGCAGCGGAGAGACATAAGGTTGCTCCTACTGACAGATCTACGTTACCACCTGTTAAAATACATAAAAGCATTCCACATGCCATTACCATTACATATGCGTTCTGCAAAAGTAAGTTGGAGATATTCTGTGCAAGAATCAGTCTACCCCCTGTCAATACTGTAAAAAATATAAATACAATAACCAATGCAATAACCATGGTATATTGTTTTAATGTTGACTTCAGTTTCATGCCGTTACCTCCTTAGTTTTCCTTTTCATCATTTGAGGAAAGAATCTTATCCATGATTCGCTCCTGCGTTGCTTCACTGGCTTCTAACTCTCCCACCAGTCTTCCTTCGTTCATAATATAAATTCGATCACACATTCCAAGAAGTTCCGGCAGTTCTGAAGAAATCATAACAACTGCTTTGCCTTCTTTTACCATCTCATTCATAATGCAGTAAATCTCATATTTTGCTCCTACGTCAATACCTCGTCCCGGCTCATCCAGGAATAAAACATCCGGTTCTGCGAACATCCATTTTGACAGGAGTACTTTCTGCTGATTTCCTCCTGACAGGTTCCCGGCTTTCTGGAAAATCCCCGGTGTCTTTGTACGCATCCTTTTTACATACTCCTCGGCAACTTTATTCTCTTTATCTACATCGATCACACCAAAGCGATTAGATATTTTTTCCATTCTTGCCATTGTTGTATTCCGTGCAATTGTGTCACTTAGAATCAATCCGTTTGTTTTCCGGTCTTCCGTTGCATATGCCAGTCCATGTAAAATTGCATCTTTTTCATTTTTCAAATGAACTTCTTCACCTCGGATAAACTCCTGTCCGGAAATATGGCTTCCATAATTTTTTCCAAATAAAGACATTGCAAGTTCTGTTCTTCCGGCGCCCTGAAGCCCGGAGAATCCTACAATCTCTCCTCTGTTTACATGAAAGTTCACATGATCTACCATACATTTTTCTGTATAAACCGGATGATAAACAGTCCAGTCTTTCGCCTCAAAAAGTACTTCATCACTAATGTTATGCTCACGTTGCGGATAACGGTTGGACAATTCTCTTCCGACCATTCCCTTGATGATTCGTTCTTCATCTATGTTGTGATCTTTATTATCCATAGTTTCGATTGTTGATCCATCACGGACTACCGTAATCTTATCAGCAACATAAGCAACTTCGTTCAATTTGTGGGTAATGATGATCGCCGTCATTCCCTCTTCTTTGAATTTTAAAAGCATGTCCAGAAGCATCTTGGAATCTTTTTCGTTTAAAGATGCTGTAGGCTCATCCAGAATCAGAAGTTTTACATCTTTGGAAAGTGCTTTTGCGATCTCAACCAGTTGCTGTTTTCCGGTTCCGATGTCTTTAATCAACATGGAAGACTGTTCTTTTAAGCCTACTTTTTTCATATTTTCATCAGCCTGTTTGTACGCTTCATTCCAGTTAATTTTTCCGAATCTGTTTTTCCGTTCATTTCCAAGAAACATATTCTCCGCAATTGTCATTTCAGGAATCAACGCAAGTTCCTGGTGGATAATTACAATTTTTTTGTCCTCACTGTCATGAATATTATGGAACTGACAAACTTCTCCATTATATACAATATCTCCGGTGTATTCCCCGTAAGGAATCGTTCCGGAAAGAACATTCATAAGCGTTGATTTTCCGGCACCATTTTCACCGACCAGTGCATGAATCTCTCCTCTTTCGACTTTGAGATTTACATTGTCAAGCGCTTTTACTCCCGGATAAAGCTTTGTAATGTTCTTCATTTCCAGAATATAATCAGCCATCTCTTTCTTCCTCCCGTCTCATCAGGTTAATTTGCATTCTTCGGATATCCCTTCTTATCCAGTTTGTAATATCCTGTATCAATCAATTCTTTTTGAAGATTATCTTTTGTGACAACCACCGGAGTCAGCAGGTAAGACGGAACAACCTTTTTACCGTTATCATAAGTCTTTGTATCATACTTACATGAAAAATCCCAGTTGGCTTTTTTTATCAAATCCGCATCTGGTTTTTCTCCATTTAAGATTGCTTTTCCTACATCAATGGCTACTTCTGCTTCATTTGCTGATGTTTTGTAAATAGTCATCGTCTGTTTTCCATCTACAATCTTTGCAAGATTGGCTTCGTCCGCATCCTGCCCGGTAAGCAGTACTTTATTATCTCCGGCATAGTCCGAATCAATTGCCTGAAGTACTCCTAATGCTGTTGCATCATTGGAACATACCACTGCATCCAGTTGTTTTCCTTTGGAATAGTTAGATCCTAAAATATTCTGGAATCTGGTCATCGCAGTTGCTGTATCCCAGGCTTTTGTTGCAACCTGATCAAACTTTGTCTGTTTAGAAGGAACTTTCAGGATTCCTGCATCCAAGTAAGGTTTTAATGTGTCATAAGCACCATTAAAGAAATATGTCGCATTATTGTCTGCCGGATCACCTGCTGTAAATTCAATGTTATAACTCTTTGATTTGTCCTTCAGATCCAGTCCGAATTTGTCAATTACAAATTGTCCCTGCATCTGTCCAACCTTGTAATTATCAAAGGAAACATAATAATCAATTGCATCCGATTCACGGATCAGACGGTCGTATGCAATTACAGGAATTCCCATATCCTTTGCATCTCTTAATACTTGCGTCATAGACTCACCGTCGATCGTTGCTACCAGAAGCAGATTCACATCATCTGCGATCAGACTTTCTATATCCTTTACTTGCTGATCGATCTTGTTATCCGAATAAGTAAGCTCTACATTATACCCGGCATCTTCGAACTTCTTTTTCAGGTATGCACCATCACGGTTCCATCGTTCCAGTGTCTTTGTCGGCATCGCAATTCCAACCGTCTTCTTTCCATCATTCTTCTTTGGTTCCATGATGCCACTGCATGCGGTAAGCGAGAAGACCATTGCTACTGCCAGCAGTCCTGACAATATTCTTTTCACCTTCATCTCGTTCCTTCCTTTCTTTTCCTACTTTTGTAATTACTTATGAAATTATTTTTGTAAAACAACTTTCATAAGTAGAATATACCTGTATTCTACTTTTTTTTCAATAGCTTTTTGCTTTTTTGTTGAAAACAAACAATACCTTTTTTATTTTTTGTGCACTTTATATAATCAAAAAATGTGCTGAAGCCTTTCGTACTCCGATACATTTTTATATATTTTCTATATATTCATTTGTAAAATGCCATGCGACACCCATCATGACAGCCCGTCTTGGGTATTGACCTATCTTAATATACTCTGCATCTTCCCCAAAAATACTCAGATCAGCAACCATCTCTTTTAATTTCCCCATATATGGCTGCAAATAGTATGACAGAAAACCGCCAAGTACAACATCACAGTCGAATGCGAGTCTTAAATTATTAATACCGACTGCCAAATGTTCCAGAACATCCTCCCAGATTTTCTGATATTCCGGATTATCTTCCAGATCTTCAAAGAATTTATCTATCGTGATTCCCAGCTCTGTGCTCAGTCTCAGTGCACTGCAGTAGGCTTCCAGACATCCTCTCTTTCCGCAGTTACAGATTTTCCCATTAGATTCTACTTTCATGTGTCCAAACTCAGCACTTCTGTGTGAAACTCCGTAAAAAGGTGCTCCATTTAAAAAAATAGCTCCCCCTACTCCTTCTTCCAGGAATAAATACACAAAATCCTTCTTTTTCTCTTCGGCATCCCGCGAAAGCCATTCTGCGACGCCACCACTAATTCCGTCATTTTCAAAAAACAGCGGATATGGAATTTTTTTACAGATCTCTTCTATACGAAAATCTTTTAGTTTTATTGTTGGTGAAAGTATTAGATTCTTGGTATTTTCATCAAATACTCCTGGTATTGTAATTCCGACTCCCAACAGGCGTTTCCGGTCTACATGATTTTCTGTGAGAAATACTTCAAGCTGTTCTTCTGTAATCGCAAATACATCTGAATCTGTCTGATACTCCAGATCTATCTCCTTATATGCCAGTACATTCTGCTTCAGATCCGAGAGCAGAAATTTGAGTTGATTTGCTGACAGCGACACACCAAGCGCCATCTTAATATCCCCCTTTGCCACATAAGCTGCCGGTGGTCTTCCTCCCTGGGATTCTCTGATTTCTGCCATTTCTACCAGACCGGCCTCTTCTAACTCCAGAAGATTCTGGAGCACTGTTGGACGGCTGACATTCAGTGCATTTGCAATTTGCTGCTTGCTGACCGGTTCTTTGGAATAAAAAATATAGCGGTAGATATCATTTCTCATCTGCCGTCTTCTTTCTGTTGCCACAGGTTTTAACTTTTCCAAAACTATATCCTCCCTGTTGTATGACTGCAATTTATTATATACTCCGCAAAAAAACGTGTCAACTTGTCCATTGCAGCCTAGGAGAACGTCCTTTACAGGTGTATCGTTGAAATGTCACATATTTTCTGCAACTTTACAAAGCCGCGATTAATTTATCAACCTCTTCTTCTGTGCTGCTCCAGCTTGTACAGAAGCGCACGCAGACACGTTCTTCATCTACTACATGATCAAATTCATAAGTAAACTCTTCTGCAAGTTCGTCTGCCTTTTCATTTGTCAGAATTACAAATAACTGATTTGTAGGGCTGTCCATGTACAGCGGGATCGAAGCATCGGCAAATCCCTGTTTCAGTTTTGCTGCCAGATCATCTGCATGTTTTGTAAGTTCAAAATAAAGTCCATCTTTGAACAATGTATAAAACTGCACACCGAGCAGCCAGCCTTTCGCAAGAATTCCACCGCTCTGTTTCATGTAAGTGCGGAAATGGTCGCGCAAGTTTTTGTTTACAATTACAAGCGCTTCTCCAAATAAAGCGCCGCACTTCGTTCCACCTATGTAAAATACATCCGCGATCCGTGCAAGATCTTCCAGCGTCACATCACATGCACTGCATGAAAGCCAGTAACCAAGTCTTGCACCGTCCACGTACAGATACATATTGTACTGATCGCATACTTTCCGAATCTCTAAAAGCTCTTTCTTACTGTAGATAGTTCCATATTCGGAAGGCGAAGATAGAAATACAATCTTCGGAGCAGTCAGAAATTCCACCTGTCCGTGATCGTAATAATGTGCGGCTGTCTCTCTGACTGCTTCTGCCGTTAATTTTCCTTCTTTCGCAGGAACTGACAATATCTTATGCCCGGTATGTTCAATAGAACCTGCCTCATGGTGATTGATATGTCCGTTTTCTGCACAGATCACACTCTCATAAGGACGTAAGGCAGCAGTCATTACGGTAATATTCGCCGGTGTTCCCCCAACCATAAAATGAATATCTACATCTGCACCGCCAAGATATTTCCGGATCTCGTCGGCTCCTTTCTGACACCACTCATCTTCTCCATATCCCGCATAAGATTCTGTATTGATCTCACCAATCGCCTGAATAATCGCATTATGCGCGCCATGATTGTAATCATTGTTAAAACGTATCATTGAAAACCTCCTGTTAAGTTTTGTGCTATTTCACTTTTATAACATATTCCTCAAACAAGTTCAACAGAAACTTGTTTGTATCATATTACTCAAATAAGTTAAGTTCAAGCTTATTTATAACATATTAATTAAACAAGTTTCATATAAAAAAGAGTCCGCATAATGCGAACTCTTTTTACACTCAGTGTATGAAAACTCAAAATTATTTAAGGTTAACTTCTGCACCTTCGCCCTCAAGTTTAGCTTTGATTTCCTCAGCCTCAGCTTTAGAAGCGCCTTCTTTAACTACCTTCGGAGCTCCGTCTACTAATTCTTTAGCTTCTTTTAATCCAAGTCCTGTGATCTCACGAACAACTTTGATTACTTTAACTTTAGAAGATCCAGCAGATACTAATTCTACGTCGAACTCATCTTTCTCTTCTGCTGCTCCTGCTCCGTCAGCTCCTGCTGCTGCAACTACTACACCTGCTGCTGCAGAAACACCAAATTCTTCTTCACATGCTTTTACTAAATCATTTAACTCTAATACTGATAACTCTTTGATTGCATCAATAAATTCAGCTGTTGTTAATTTTGCCATTTTATTATCCTCCATTTTTTAATATTTGTTATAATTGATTACTCCTCTGTCGGAGCTTCTTCTGCTGCTTCTTCAGCCGGAGCAGCTTCGCCTCCCTGCTCTGCGATCTGATTAAGAACACGAGCAAGATTGGTGATAGGTGACTGTAAGCTTCCAAGTAACTTGGACAGTAACTCTTCTCTTGAAGGAACTTTGGAAAGTTCTGTAAGTCCTGCTACATCGTAAACTGTACCTTCAACAACACCAGCTTTTAATTCAAGTGCTTTTGCATCTTTTGCGAATTTGCAAAGGATTCTTGCAGGAGCTGTAGCGTCATCTTTAGAAATTGCGATAGCGCTTGGACCTTCCAAGTGTTCATCTAAAGCTGCAAAATCAGTTCCTTCAAAAGCTCTTTTCATCATTGTGTTTTTACAAACTTTGTAGACGATACCAGCTTCTCTTAACTGTTTACGAAGAGCAGTGTCCTCTGCAACAGTCAGTCCACGATAGTCAACTAAGACAACGCTTGCTGCATCTTTGATATCTTCTGCAATAGCCTGTACGATTGGTTGTTTTAATTCAACTTTTGCCACGAATGGTGCACCTCCTTATAGATTTTGAGTTTTACACCGCCGATAGATAAAAAATAAAACCTCTACATCCTAAGACATAGAGGTTGTAAAGTCATACATTTTGTATCGATCTTTCCTCGGTAGGCGTCTGAATCTCATCCTTACATTCTTGCGAATACCTACTGTCTTCGGCAGTCCTTGAACAGATTATCACACCTGCATGTATTTGTCAATACTTTTTTGTATTTATCCATTATTTTTTATGACCATTTTTATAATCTGTTTTCACGATCTGTTTTACGCAGATTTTCTCTCTATTTTAAAGGACTTTCTCTGGTCATAACCATCCAGGAACTCTCCCATACGTTTCATCGCATCAGAGAGAACTTCTGCCTGTGGAAGCATAACCAGACGGAAGTGATCCGGTCTATGCCAATCAAATCCGCTTCCCGGTACAAGCAGAATATTTGTCTCATGAAGCAGATCACTTGCAAACTGCTTGTCATCCGTAATGTGGAACTTATCTGCATCCATTTTCGGGAAGATATAGAATGCACTGTTGTTCTTTACAAATGAAAGTCCGTCGATCTTCTCAAGCTCACGGATCGTTGCTTCTCTCTGCTCGTAGATTCTTCCACCCGGGCGAACCATGGACATCGGTGTCTCCATATCATCAAGTGCAGCCGGGATAACAATCTGTCCCAGTGTATTTGCGCACAGACGAAGAGATGTAAGCTGTACGATTCCCTGTTTGTAATCTTCTGTCAGTGCTCTCGGTCCGCTGATGATCATCCATCCACATCTGTATCCACACAAGCAGTGGGATTTGGAAAGTCCGTTCAGCGTTACCATCGGCACATCATCCGCAAGTGATGCAATCGATGTATGCTCCAGTCCGTCCATTACAAGGCGGTCGTAGATTTCATCGGCAAATACCATGATTCCGGCTTCTCTTGCGACTTCAACGATCTGTTCCAGAATCTCTCTTGGATATAACATTCCAGTCGGATTATTCGGATTGATCACAACGATTGCTTTTGTTCTGGATGTGATCTTAGAACGGATATCGTCGATATCCGGATACCAGTTTGCCTTCTCATCGCAAACATAGAACACCGGTTTTCCTCCTGCAAGATATACAGAATTTCCCCAAATTGAATAACTCGGTGTCGGTACAAGCACTTCATCGCCATCATTTAAAAGTGGCATCAATGCAAACGAAACAACCTCACTGACTCCATTACCAATAAATACATCATCAGCTGTTACGCCTTTGATTCCTTTTGATCTGTGATATGAGCTAATCGCTTCACGGGACTGCGGCATCCCCCTGAAATCACAATAGCCTACCCCATCAGCTGTGTGATGCTCCAGCGCATCTTCAATGCTCTTCGGCTGTTTAAAACCAAATGTTGCCGGATTACCGGTATTCAATTTCAGCACGTCGATTCCCTTTGCCTGCATGTTCATAGCTTCAACAAATAATGGTCCTCTGATATCTGAGTGTACATGTTCCATTCTCTTTGCTCTTAAGATTTTATTCATTGTATTCCCCACCTTTATATTTTATATCATTATTTGTTTATCTTTCTCTTGTTGCTATTATCATAACGCAGTAGTATACTATATTCAAATATTTATAATTATATAAATGTTATATCACTTTAACTATAAGGAGCATTTTATGTTTACGTGGAAGAAATATATTTATGAAGTTTACAGAGAAAAGAGCTTTTCAAAAGCCGCGCAGAACCTTTATATCAGCCAGCCTTCTTTAAGCGCCCGTGTAAAGAAAGTAGAGAAAGAAATCGGGTTTCCTTTGTTCGACCGCAGCACCAGCCCACTGCAGCTTACAGAAGTCGGGGAAGTTTATATAAAAGCTGCGGAAGAGATTTTCCAGATTGAGCAGCGGGTGGAAAATTACATCAACAATCTGACTACACTGAAAACCGGAAGTCTGTCGCTTGGCGCCAGCACGCTCTTCGCCGGTTATGTTCTGCCACCGATCGTCACAGATTTTAAGAAAAAATTCCCTGACGTTGACATCCAGATCACAGAGGGAAATACAACGCTTCTGGAATCTTTGCTCAGCAATAACTCCGTTGACTTCGTAATCGACAACTATCATTATGACAGTACACTTTACAGCCGTGAACTCTACTGTATGGAAAATATTTTTCTCGCTGTCCCACGTCATTTCCGCGAAAACGAAAAGCTTGAATCATACCAGTTATCTCATGAATCAATCCAAAACAAGGACTATCTGAAAGGTACCTGCCCTGCTGTGCCACTGGAACATTTTTCAAAGCTTCCTTTTATCACTCTTGCACCGGGAAATGACACAAGGATCCGTGCAGACAGGCTGTGCCGCGAAGCAGGCTTTCATCCACATATTATTCTGGAACTGGATCAGCAGTCCACCGCCTACATGGCTGCATCCACACAGCTCGGTGCCACATTTATTAGCGATATGCTTGTAAGACAGCTCCCGGCATTTGAGCATTTCGTTTATTACAAATTAGCCGGTGACAGCGCCCACCGTCAGGTTTATTTCTACTACAAGAACCACAAATATAAAACAAGAGCCATGGAAGAATTTCTCTCCATGACTCATCTTCAGAATCTGCCATCTGCATAATTGCCGACTTCATTGCTGTAGCAGAAAGCTACTATACAAAAACAGGCTTGCAAATACTTCATAATAGACTTTGCAAGCCTGTCAGCTTTAATATTCCGTTCTAATGAATCCATCCCTGCTGGAATGCTTTTTCTTTATTATATGCGTACAGTTCAGCATACGTTGCATATACATATGGATATACATAGAAAACACCTGCAATTCCACATGTTATAATAGTTAAAATATCCCAACCAATAAAGGACAGTCCCAGCATAAATGCATTTGCTTTCTCTCCGTCCATCATCTGTTTACTCAATGCAAATGCCTCTCTACTGTCCATACCCGGATTTTCCGCAAGAATATACGGAACCATCAGGTATTCAAAACTCTTTACAATCCCCGGAATGATCAGCAGTAATGTCCACAGGAAAGTATATAAGTCTTTCAGAAACATTGTCTTTACAATATTCAGATAATTGCCAGACTTGAATCCGTCAAAAATTGTTCCGACTGTCGGCGCTGAATCTCTGTTCTGGATAAAGAAGCGGTCTCCACCAACTTCCATTACATTACTGACAAATAAGCTAAACAATACTGCAAGGATAGCTACTACTCCCAAGATGCTGACTGCCATTCCTGCAAGCCCTGTTGGAATGCTCATAATGTAGTCTGTAGCAGATGTTGAACCCGAAAATGTATTCGTCGCCAGGCTCGACACATCTGATGCATTACTGGCTACAGATGTGCCACCCCCTGTAAGTAAACTAACCACAAGCGTTGCTCCGACACACGGCCAGTAATTTCTACGGAAAGCATTCTTTCCATTCATTTTCAATTCTGTGTTTAAATACATAACCCTCGTCCTCCTTCTCATCTTCAGTATGCAGAAACGCTGCAAACTGTTATATTTTTGAAAGATAATCCCATCTTACTATCTTTCGACACGAAACACAAGGCTCTTCATAAATTCTTAATCTTTCCTTCAACGCTAAAACAAAAAAGAGCCTTCGCTCCGCGGATGAACACTTCATCCGTTTTGCAAAGACTCCATGATATTATTCTGCCTTTAATTAAGCAAGTTTCATTGGGTTAACCTTAACACCAGGTCCCATTGTAGATGTCAGAACAACACTCTTTAAGTACTGTCCTTTAACAGCTGCTGGTCTTGCTTTGTTAATTGCATCGATAAGCGTCTGGAAGTTGTCCGCAAGTTGTTCTTCAGTAAAGGATGCTTTACCTACTGGCACATGGATAATGTTTGTTTTATCAAGTCTGTACTCAATCTTACCGGCTTTGATTTCCTGAACAGCTTTTGTAACGTCCATAGTTACTGTACCAGCCTTCGGGTTCGGCATAAGTCCTTTTGGTCCAAGTACACGACCAAGACGACCAACAACACCCATCATATCTGGTGTAGCTACTACTACGTCAAATTCGAACCAGTTCTCGTTCTGGATCTTCGGAATGAGTTCTTCTCCTCCAACATAATCAGCTCCAGCTGCTTTAGCTTCTTCAGCTTTAGCATCTTTAGCAAATACTAAGATACGAACTTTTTTACCTGTTCCGTGTGGCAGTACAACTGCTCCACGAATCTGCTGGTCAGCGTGACGTCCGTCACATCCGGTTCTGATATGAGCTTCGATTGTTTCATCGAATTTTGCTACTGCAGTTTTCTTTACTAATGCTACTGCATCAGCAGCATCATACAGAGTTGCTCTGTCGATTGCTTTTGCAGCTTCAACGTATTTCTTTCCTCTTTTCATTCTAAATAAACCTCCTTGTGGTATTATCGGGAAAACCCTCCCACTTATTCTTCAACTGTTACACCCATGCTGCGGCAAGTTCCTGCGATCATGCTCATAGCAGATTCAACAGATGCAGCATTTAAGTCCGGCATCTTAAGCTCAGCGATTTCCTGAACCTGTGCTTTTGTAATAGTAGCAACTTTCTTCTTATTCGGAACGCCTGATCCAGATTTGATGTTGCAGGCTTTCTTAATCAGAACTGCTGCCGGTGGTGTCTTTGTGATGAAGCTGAAGCTTCTGTCATTATAAACAGTAATTACTACAGGGATGATCATATCTCCCTGATCTGCTGTCTTAGCGTTGAACTGTTTTGTAAATTCAACGATGTTTACACCGTGCTGACCAAGAGCAGGTCCAACCGGTGGTGCCGGAGTAGCTTTGCCGGCTGGGATCTGTAATTTAATATAACCTTCTACTTTTTTTGCCATTTCAATTACCTCCTTGTGGTGATGGCGGGGAACATATAACGCCCCTCCCACTTACTGTTACATTTTCTTAACTTCTGCGAAACCAATTTCAACCGGGGTCTCGCGGCCGAAGAGCTCAACATTAATAGTAAGGCTCTGCTTCTGCATGTTGATAGACTGGATTACACCAACCGTATCCGCCCATGCTCCAGCGATTACCTGGACTGTGTCGCCCTCCTCGTAGTCCATGACTACTTCCTCTCTCTGGATTCCCAGAGGAGCCATCTCCGCATCTGTAAGCGGCACCGGCTTAGATCCAGGTCCGACAAATCCTGTCACACCTCTTGTATTACGAACAACGTACCATGTATCATCGTTCATAATCATGTGTATCAACACATAGCCTGGAAACATCTTTTTCTGAGATACTTTCTGGACACCGTTCTTCATCTCAACAACGTCTTCCAGCGGTACTCTTACTTCAAGGATCTGATCCTCAAGATGTCTGTTCTCGATTGTCTTATCAATGTTGGCTTTTACTTTGTTCTCGTACCCTGAATAGGTATGAACTACGTACCATTTTGCCTCTGACATAATCTCACCTTTCTTGTCCGTTTTGAGTTATTTAATTAATAAATCTACTCCGTACTGGGCGAAAAAATCTACAAGTGCGATAATCGCTCCCAGGACCACGGATACAGAAACAACCGCTGCCGTCTCTTTTGCAACTGTCATCTTGTCTGGCCACACGATCTTCTTGAATTCTCTGTCAAGACCCTTGAACCAGCTCTCCTTCTGAGTTTTCTTACTACTCATCGACATTCACTCCTTCTTGCGGCGATTATTTTGTCTCTTTGTGCAATGTGTGTTTCTTACAGAATCTGCAGTACTTCTTGGTTTCCATACGTTCCGGATGAGATTTCTTATCCTTTGTCATGTTGTAGTTACGCTGCTTGCATTCTGTACATTCCAATGTGATTCTTGTACGCACAACTTCCACCTCGCTTCATATTTCTTAAGTTAACGTGTTGCTGGCAGTTTGCGAGACTGCCTCGTCTTTTTTAGGCATAAAAAAAAGACCTACTTCCATTCGCCATCATAGTGTACCATACACCAGGTGAAAAAGCAAGCCTTTTTCTTCTATTATGAATGTTTTCCTATATGATATTCTCTCTTCATAGCCCGCATGATCGTTCTGGATGCCACATCAACGATAAGGAATCCAAAAGCAATTGCCAGACATGTTTCAAACAATACCATCGTCTCGCTGATTGCCATTGCTTTATCATTGCTGGTGATTCCATACATCATATAGTAGAGATTCGGTCCGGGAATCAGCGGGAACACAGACGCAGTCAGGAAGATCGTTGACGGCGCGCGGTTGACTCTCGACATGATAAATGCAAAAAATCCTACGAATACGGCTCCCAGTAAGGTTGCAATAAAGTTACTCGGTCTGATCGCATATACTCCGGCATAAATCGCCCAGGTAAAGAAAGCACCTACTCCGGAATACCACACCTGTCTCCCACGGATCTTAAACCAGAATGCAAATCCAATACAGGCAATCGTACAGGATATCAGCTGGATTGGTATACTGTGATTTAAAATAAAGCCTTCCGCTGATACACCTTTCAGCATGATCATCGCAAGCGCCGTACCGAATGCAATTCCTGCAGCTCCCAGCATCGAATTCATGATATTGATCGTTCCGGAAATGAAATCTCTCTGCAAAAGCTCCCGGATACCGTTCGTTGTGCCAAGTCCACTGATCAGCAGCATAACGATGCCGATCATAATCCTCTCCGGATGACTTCCAAGCCCCATCCGGACAGACTCTATAATGATCACTTCTGATAAAAAAGACAGGATCAGGTTGTAAATCATCAGATTCTCTTCTCTTCTGCTTAACCATCCGCCTACAATAACGATCATCAGCGATACGATCACTGCAACGATTGCATCCGCAAAATTGCATCCAAAGAACACGGCAAATCCGGTTCCGCCCATCACGGCAGCAAAATACTTCGTATATGGTTTCTGCTGTGGTCTTCTCATAACTTCCAGATATTTTTCCCGAAGTTCCTTGTCGTCCGGTTTATTTTGGCAAACATATCTGCACAGATTATTGAGATAATCCAGTCTGTCAAAATTCGTATCTGTCGATTCGATATGACGGATCTGTGTAAGGATCTCTCCATCCGGCGTCTCCACCGTGATCTGAATGTTGCTTGGTATAACAAATACATCATATTTTACAAAACCATAACTCTTACATATTCTATATAAACTGTCATCTATTCGGAAGTTCTCAGCCCCACTCATCAGCATAGCTTCTCCGATATCAAGGATTCCCTGTAGCAATCTCTGATAATCCATTGCATTTCCTCCCTTTCTCAAATAAATCTCTCTATTTTATAATCCGATTTTACCGTATAAATCTAGCACATTTATAACTATTAGACAATAGTAATCAATGATTAACATTTATTGTTTTTATCTATAAACAATTTTCGCTATATTGTCTCTTTTTTCACAAAAATTTTAGTAAAAACATTGCAATACAATTGCGTCTGATAGCAAAAAATTGTATAATTATTTTATCGAGTAAGAAAGAGAGGGCTCACTATGAAACATAATAATATGTTAGCAATGATTTTAGCTGGTGGCAGAGGATCCCGACTGCATGAGCTGACTAACAAAGTGGCAAAACCAGCCGTATCTTACGGTGGCAAATATCGCATTGTTGATTTCCCGCTCAGCAACTGTGCCAACAGTGGAATAGATGTTGTAGGTGTCTTAACACAGTATGAATCCATTCTTCTAAACAGTTATGTAGCTGCAGGTCGCCGCTGGGGACTTGACGCAAAAGAAAGCGGTGTCTATGTACTGCCTCCTCGCGAGAAAGCAGACACCAATCTGGATGTTTACCGCGGTACTGCCGATGCGATTTCACAGAACATTGATTTCATCGACACATACGATCCGGAATATGTACTTGTTCTTTCCGGCGATCACATTTATAAGATGAATTATGCGAAGATGCTGGAGGAGCACAAGGCACACAATGCCGATGCGACAATTGCAGTTATCCAGGTCCCGATGAAAGAAGCTAGCCGTTTCGGTATCATGAACACAAACGAAGAAGGACAGATTATAGAATTCGAGGAGAAACCGGAAAAACCGAAGAGTAATCTGGCTTCTATGGGAATTTACATATTTAATTGGAAACTTCTCCGTAAGATGCTGATTGCTGATATGAAGGATACGGATTCCAGCCATGATTTTGGTAAAGATATTATCCCTACATTATTAAATGATGGCAAATATCTTTATGCATACAAGTTCAAAGGGTACTGGAAAGATGTCGGAACGATCGATTCTCTCTGGGAAGCTAATATGGATCTTCTGGATGCCAACAACGAACTGGATCTGGGCGATCCGACATGGAAAATCTATACCGAGGATGTTACAGCTCTTCCTCAGTATATCGGACCGGATGCCGACATCACCCGCGCATTTATTACACAGGGCTGTATGGTAGACGGCGAAGTGAAAAATTCTGTCCTTTTCACCGGTGCAAGAGTCAACCCTGGTGCAAAGGTCATCGACAGCGTACTGATGCCGGGCGTAGAGGTTGAAGAAGGCGCTGTTATCACCCGCGCACTTGTCGCAGACGGTGTTAAGATTGGCAAAGACGCCGTTGTAGGAAGCGCAGACAGCGAACATATTGAACTTGTGTCCAAGCGCGTAAAGGGGGTTGAATAATATGGCAAAAGCATTTGGAATTGTAAATTTTGCGGGAAACCATGTCCGCGTTGAAGGATTGCAGAGTTATCGTCCGGTCGCAGCAGTTTCCTTTCTGGGAAGATACCGTGTTGTAGACTTTCCTATTTCAAATATGAGTAATAGCGGCATTGACCACATTCAGGTTTACGTAAGAAGAAAGCCACGTTCTCTGAACGACCATCTTGGAACAGGAAGACATTACAACATTAACTCTAAGCGTGGACGTTTACATACTTTATTTTCTATGACTGGCAACGAACAGGATCTTTATAATAATGATATTGCAGCATTTTACGATAATATGGAATGTATTGAATCAGAAGATTTCCCATATGTTGTAATCACTCCAAGCTATATGATCTACTGTCAGGATTATACTGATCTGATTGAGACACACATTGAATCCGGTGCTGATATTACAATGTTATATCACACAGTTGACAATGCCAAAAGCGCTTTCATCAACTGTAATGTTCTGAACCTGAACAAGCAGAAAGGCGTACTGGACATGGAGCCGAACCGTGGAACAGCAAAGACACGAAATATCTCCATGGATACTTATATAATGAAGAAAGAGCTTTTCATTGAACTGATTCACAAAGCGAAGAAAACTTCTTCCTCATATACACTTGCAGATATCATTAACATGGAATGTGGCGAACTTGATATCCGTGGTGTTTCCCACAGAGGTTATTTTGCTGCAATCTCTGATTTTGGAAGTTATTATAATGCAAATATCTCTCTGATTGATTTTAAGACAGCAAGAAGCCTCTTTAGTAAAGACTGGCCAATTTATACACGTACAAACGATTCCGCACCGACACATTATTTTGAAAGTGCAGATGTAAAAAATTCTGTTATTTCCAACGGAAGCTCAATTGAGGGAACGGTTGAACATTCTGTTATGGGACGTGGTTGCCAGATTGAAGAGGGCGCTGTCGTGAAGAATTGTGTTGTTCTTTCCGGCGTCAAGATCGGCAAAGGTGTTCATGTTGAGAATATGGTCATCGACCGCAATGCCAAACTGATCCATACACCAGAGATTATTGCGGATCCGGGTCATCCAGGATATATCAAACGCGGTGATACTTTATAACATAATACCAGTGTCAAAAAACTGAAACTACGATGTACTTTTCTAAAACTGAGACATTCACCTCCTGCCGGAGAAATTCTGGCAGGAGATTTTTTATTCCTGTATATTTTCCCCAATTTTACAAATCCTATATTATACTACAAAGAAAGGATGACAACCTATGAATAAAATGTTTTGTTTTCAATGCCAGCAGACCGCTCACAATACCGGCTGTGAAGGAAATGCCGGCGTCTGTGGCAAAAAATGTGGCACTGCAAATGCGCAGGATGCACTCACAAACGCTCTGATTGGTCTTGCCCGCGCAGTAAATAAAAAGACACCTTCTGAACAATCTGACCGACTCGTGCTGAAAGGACTTTTTACAACGATCACAAATGTGAATTTCCATGAAGACAATGTGCGCAAACTGACACAGGAAATACAGGCGGAAAGAAATGCGATCGATGCTTCCGCAGAAGAATATGACATCCGAAATATCTGGGAAAATCATGAGGATATCCGCTCTTTGAAATCTCTGATCCTCTTCGGACTGCGCGGCATGGCTGCCTATGCTTATCATGCACTGGCGCTTGGCTACACTGACCGGGATGTTCTGAATTATTTCTACGAAGCGCTTGCTGTTCTCGGTGAACCGTCAGATACTAGTAAAGAAAACTTCGAAAGACTTCTCTCCTACGTCCTGAAAACCGGAGAGGTCAATTACCGATGCATGGAGCTTCTGGACAAAGCCAATACGGAAAGCTATGGAACTCCCGTTCCAACTGAAGTTCCACTTACGATTGAAAAAGGACCTTTTATTGTTGTAAGTGGACACGATCTTCACGATTTGAAATTGCTTCTGGAACAGACAAACGATACGGGCATCAACATTTATACACACAGTGAAATGCTGCCTGCCCACGGCTACCCGGAGCTTAAGAAATATCCACATCTGAAAGGAAATTTCGGAACTGCATGGCAGAACCAGCAATTTGAATTTCACAACATTCCGGCACCAATCCTGTTCACAACAAACTGCCTCATGCCGGTAAGACAGAGTTATTGCGACCGTGTATTTACCACCTCCATCGTCTCTTACCCAGAACTTATCCACATCGGAGAAGAGAAAGATTTTACACCGGTTATTGAAAAAGCACTGGAATGTGGCGGTTACGGTAAAGACCATCCGATGTACGGCGTCAATGGCGGCAATACTGTTATGACCGGATTTGCGCACGGCACTGTCTTAAAAGAAGCCGGCAGGATCATTAATCTTGTAAAAAACGGAAAAATCCGTCATTTCTTCCTGATCGGTGGCTGCGACGGTGCAGCTCCGGGGCGGAACTACTACACCGAATTTGCCAAAAAGACACCTTCCGATACATTGATTCTCACGCTTGCCTGCGGCAAGTACCGGATCAATGATCTGCATCTGGGCGAAATAGACGGACTTCCCCGTATTATGGATATGGGACAGTGCAATGATGCTTACAGTGCGATTCAAGTAGCGCTGGCTCTCGCCGATGCCTTTCACTGCAGCGTCAATGAACTGCCCCTGACTCTTGTATTGTCATGGTATGAGCAGAAAGCGGTCTGCATCCTGCTCACACTGTTATATCTGGGTATCCGGAATATCCTTCTCGGGCCTACACTCCCTGCATTTGTCTCACCAAATGTTTTGGAAGTATTAAAAGAAACGTATCAGCTGACACCAATTTCCACACCAGAGGCAGATCTGAAACGCATCCTCGGATAGTATTGCTTCTTCGGAATTCGCCTAAGCAAAAACCTCCTGCCAGAGTTCATGATTCTGGTAGGAGGTTTGCTTTTATTTATGATAATTCCAATTTTCCGGTATAGAGCTGGTAGTACGTGCCCTTGTTCTTAATGAGATCTTCGTGATCACCTCTCTCGATGATCTTACCGTGCTCCAGAACAATGATCGCGTTACTGTTACGGATCGTAGAGAGCCGATGTGCGATCACAAATACGGTACGTCCTTTCATCAGGTTATCCATTCCCTTCTGTACGATACTCTCTGTACGTGTATCAATGCTAGAAGTCGCTTCATCCAGGATCAGTACCGGCGGATTGGCAACAGCAGCTCTTGCAATCGACAGAAGCTGTCTCTGTCCCTGTGAGAGTTCCTCACCGTCTCCGCTTAACAATGTCTGGTAGCCGTGCGGCAGCATTTTAATAAACTGATCTGCATGCGCCAGTTTCGCCGCCTCGTATACCTGCTCGTCAGTCGCATTCAGATTACCATAACGGATATTGTCCATGATTGTTCCGGTAAATAAATGCGTATCTTGCAGTACAATTCCAAGAGACCGTCTCAGATCATCCTTCTTGATCTTGTCAATATTGATTCCGTCATAGCGGATCTTGCCTTCCTGAATATCGTAGAAACGGTTGATCAGGTTTGTGATTGTTGTCTTACCTGCTCCGGTCGATCCGACAAATGCCAGTTTCTGTCCCGGTTTTGCAAATAGACTGATGTCATGCAGAATTACTTTATCATCTTTGTATCCAAACGTTACATCTTCAAAGCGGACATCTCCGGTCAGCTCTGTATATGTCACACTTCCATCTGCGCTGTGCGGATGTTTCCATGCCCACATACCGGTTCTCTCTTTGCACTCAGTAATATTTCCATCTGCATCTTTCTTCGCATTGACCAGTGTGACATAACCCTCGTCCTTCTCCGGTTCTTCATCGATCAATGCAAAGATACGTTCTGCACCGGCAAGCGCCATAACAATCGAGTTAAACTGCTGCGCCACCTGCATGAACGGCTGTGTAAAGCTCTTCGTAAACTGAAGATATGATGCCATAACGCCAAGCGTAATTCCTCCGATCCCTGCTACAGAGAGGAAACCGCCAAGAACTGCCGTCAGTACAAACTGTAAGTTACCGATATTTCCGATAACCGGTCCCATCATATTTGCAAATTTATTTGCCTGGGAAGCACTCTTGAACAACGCTTCATTCAGCTCATCAAATTCCTGTTCAGAAATTCGTTCATGGTTGAACACTTTGACAACGCGCTGTCCGTTCATCCGTTCTTCTACAAATCCTGTTACATCCGCAAGTGAATTCTGCTGTTTCACAAAATATTTTCCACTGTTTCCACCGATTTTTCCTGTCACCTTCATCATAATTCCAATCACAACAAATGCAAGAACTGTCAGGATCGGACTTAACACAAGCATGGAAATGAAAGTTACGATGATCGTAAACAGAGACATCAACGCCTGCGGGATTGCCTGGCTGATCATCTGCCTTAACGCATCTGTATCATTTGTGTAAAGACTCATGATGGAACCATTGGTACGCTCGTCAAAATAGCGGATCGGCAGTGTCTGCATATGTTCAAACATATCGTCACGGACACGTTTTAACACGCCCTGACCGATATAAACCATCAATCTTGTGTATGTGAATGTCGCCAGCACTCCGGCGATGAAAATGCATGCCAGCACATCAAGTGCCTGATACAGTTCTGTGTAATTCGGATTCTGCTGCCCGATCAACGGAATAATATAATCATCCAGCATAAATTTCAACGACAGTGAAACGGAAATACTTGCTACCGAACTGATCAGAATACAGATAAATACAAGCACAAATCGGAATTTATAAGTTTCTGTCACATATTTCAGAAGCCGCTTTGCTGTCTTGATATCATTTTTAGAAATTCTCTTTTTCTTATTCATCTTCGCCGCCTCCTTTCACCTGTGACTCATAAACTTCCCGATAAATATCATTTGTCTTCAGCAACTCTTCCGATGTTCCGACACCCATCACCTTACCGTCATCCAGCACGATGATCTGATCTGCATCTTCTATAGAAGAAATACGCTGTGCGATAATGATCTTCGTCGTATCCGGAATCTCCTCCCGGAATGCTTTACGGATCAGCGCATCCGTCTTTGTATCTACTGCGCTCGTTGAATCGTCCAGAATAAGGATTTTCGGCTTCTTCAGCAATGCTCTTGCAATACAGAGACGCTGTTTCTGTCCACCGGATACATTGTTACCGCCCTGCACGATCTGCGTATTATATCCGTCCGGAAATTCCTGTACAAATCCGTCTGCCTGTGCAAGACGGCATACTCTTTTTACTTCCTCTTCGCTTGCATCTTTATCACCCCAGCGGATGTTGTCGTATATCGTCCCGGTAAATAATACATTTTTCTGAAGTACCATGGACACCTGGTCACGCAGCACTTTCAGATCATAATCTCTGACATCCACGCCACCGACTTTTACCTGTCCGCCTGTGACATCATAAAGTCTTGGAATGAGCTGGACAAGTGTAGACTTCGCACTTCCGGTTCCTCCGATGATACCGATCGTCTGACCGGATTCAATATGAAGATTTATATCTTTCAGCGACAGATTTCCGCCTTCTCCGGCATAGCTGAAATTCACATGATTGAAAATAATCTCGCCATTTTCTACCGTCTTTACTGCATTTTCCTTATCCTGCATCTCCGGTACTTCTTCCAGCACCTCTGTAATACGGTCTGTGGATGCCTGCGCAATCATGATCATAACAAATACAAATGTAACCATCATCAGTGAACCAATGATCTGCAATGCGTATACAATAATACTGGTCAGTTCACCTGTCTCCATCTGACCACCGATAATACTCTTTCCACCGATCAGAACAAGCAGGATAACAACTGTATACATGACGAACTGCATTACCGGTGAGTTCCACGCAACAATCTTCTCTGCCTTTGTGAACAGATTATACACATACTGGGAAATGCCGTGAAATTTCTTCACTTCATAGTCTTCTCTTACAAATGCCTTTACCACACGGGATGCATTTACATTTTCCTGCACGGAATTATTTAACACATCGTACTCATCAAATACTTTGATAAAATGCGGATGTGCTTTTTTTGCAATAAATATCAGTGTTCCGCCAAGCACCGGCACTACGATCAGAAACAGTAACGCTGCTTTCTTATTCAGAAGAAGTGTCATCACCCACGATAAGATCACCATGATCGGCGCTCTTGCTAACAGACGAATGCTCATCATATACGCCATCTGCACGTTCGTAATATCTGTTGTCATACGTGTAACCAGTCCGGATGTGGAGAAATGATCGATATTATGGAACGAAAATTCCTGTATCTTATAGAAAATATCATGACGCAGATTCTTCGCATATCCGGCTCCGGCAACGGCTGCCATATTTCCTGCCTGCACACCGAAAAACAATGCCAGCATTGCCATGACCACCAGGATAACTCCTCTCTGTATGATGTAATTCATATCTCCCTGTGCGATTCCCACATCAATGATCTTTGCCATCTCAAGCGGGATCAAAACTTCCATAAAAACTTCCAGAACTACAAGAAGAGGTGCCATGACAGACTGCTTTTTGTATTCTCTGACAGATTTCAACAATGTATTGTTCATCGTTATCTCCTCCTTTTCATTTTTCTATCTCATAACTTTTTATTGTTTAGCTGTTTTCTTATTTATCTGCTTTCTTTTTTGCTGTTTCTTCTTTTGCCGCCTTTTCTCCTTCGGCAAGGTTCCGATACATGAGATACATAACCTTCTTGCATGTCAGTACATCTTCTTCAGAAATACCTGCGACCAGCATTGCTTCGGTCTGGTGAATGTGCTCCATAATAAATTTGTGCACTTTTTCAGCCTTCCCTGTCGGAACTATCCGTTTCAGCCGGGCATCAGACTCTACCGCTTCACGCGTGATAAATCCATGCTCTTCCATTAATTTCAGTATTCCGGTTGCTGTAGACTTGCGGATACAGAATTCTTCTTCCACATCTTTCTGGTAAATATCCTTGTGCTCAGATTCCAGCAAAATAAATTTGAGCACGTGTCTCTGCATTGCTGTGAGTTCTTCCGTATCATCAAATGGCGTCCCACAATTGTGCCGTTTCATCTGATGAGAAAGTATATGGATCAGCCTTCCCATATGCATCTCTTTGATTTTCTGATCTGGATCCTGCATATTTGATTCCTCCTTGTAATCTATGTACAGACCTGATTATATGCTCTGATATCCCTTCCCGGTCACACATTTTAATTCCTGCGTAACAGTTAGTCTCTGAATAGTTCGCATGCTAACTGTTCGTATGCTAACTTATTATATGTGTCTCATTTTCAAATGTCAATATATTTTTTCAGGCGGTTTCCTCGCCGCTATAACAAAAAGAGAGAGACAAAAAGAAGTTCTCGTCTCTTCTTTTTGTCTCTCACGGGGCATGTATCTATAAATTTGTTATTGTCTTATAAATTTTACTTCTATTCTTCCAGATCTGATTACTAATTTTCAAATACTGTCTGGTCTGTAACTGGTGTCTGAAGTGCTTGCAAAGCCTTCTCAACCAAAGCATCCCTGATTTTATAAGATTCTGCTTCGCCTTCTGTCGGATCACCGAGCGGATACGGGATTCCAATCGCCGGAACGATTCGGTTCGCACCGATCGTGCGTGAAATCGGAACTACTGTACACACATGCACCACCGGGATACCATATGCTTCAATGCCTTTTACCATCGTTGCACCGCAACGTGTACAGGTACCTCAGGTACTTACAAGAATAACTGCATCTACATGATCTTCTACCAGCTTCTTACCAATATCCGTGCCGAATTTTGCTGCTGAATTGGTAGCCGTTCCAGTTCCGGTCGTACTTGCAAAATACGGATACAATTTACCAATCTCTCCGTCCTTTTCCTTCTTCCGGAGAACATCCAGTGGAATAACGAGATTTGGATCTTCCATTACAAACTGTCTGTCATATCCACCATGGATTGTTGTATAATCATCCTTTGACATCTTTTCCATTCCCTCGATCGGATACCAGCCAAATTTGGTTGCATTGGATGATTCGATATGATCCGGATTGTCAAGTGGCACGATACCGCCAGAAGTTACAATGGCGATCGTTGCCTTGCTCATATCCTTGATAGCTTCTGCCGGAGGAACACGGTCGAACTTCGGCATCGGAAGGTCTGTGGAAAATTCTTCTCCGGCAATCTTCTTAAGAAGCATCTGGATTCCTCTCTCAGAACCTCTCTCATCCGCGAAATAATTAACACGGATTCCTCTCTCCAGATATCCTTCCTCTGCTGGTCCAAGGATCTCTTCACCTGCCACAAGCTTACGGATCAGATTCACAAATTTCGGTACTGCTTTACGCATTGTTGCTGCAGAATTACCTGTCTCTACGAGAATCACATCCTGACGGAACATATCTGCTCCCGGATTTTCCTTATACATACCGGACACAACCGGAATGCCAAGTCTCTCTTCCACTGCCTTGCATATTGTTCCGCATGCTACTCCATAACGTCCCGCATTAAATGCCGGTCCTGCAACAAATACGTCCGGATGATAACGTTTCACCATCTCTACAATTGTATCTGTCGCTTCATCCAGATTCTCTCCAAAATAGTTATCACCACAGATCACAGTCGCAACGATCTCATAATCGTCTCCGAGTCCCTGTGCCAGTGCCAGTCCCGGTCCGATGACCTTCTCTTGTACTTCCGGTTCATAATCTGCTTTATCTTCTCCGCCGATACCGCCGAAGAACTGATTCAGATAATGTACAATTCGATATGCTGCCATGTTTCACCCCTCCTTTAGTATCCTTTTGCTGCCAGTTTGTTGTAGCCGTTCGCAATTGTAGATGCGATAATGATCTGCAGTTCTGCTTCAAATGAACCGTCTTCGTTCATACAGCCTGCCCAGCCGCCGATCTGGCTCTCGATATATTCTGTTGTTCCGATTACCTTATCCATTGCCGGGAAATGAAGTGTTGCATTACCCTGTCCACAGGATGCAAGTGCTGTTGCTTCATCACAGGTATCTGCCAGAGAAGCAGATTTTCCATCCTTACCTGGGAACTCATCTGTAATCAGGCAAACTTTCGTTCCGGCTCTTTCTACTTTCTTGCAGTTCATCATCAGATCTGTATCCGGATTGCCATATCCTTCTTCTGTGATCAGCACTCCGTCCAGTCCCATCCACTGACACAGCTTCGCAACCATATCAGAATGACGTTCCTTATCCGCAAGAAATACATTTTCATTCGTCAGAATCACGCCCATGAAATTGAGATCTTTTCCATGATGTCTGTATAAATCTTCAATAACCGGATTGTGCAGATGATGATAGCTGGTTACTTTATCACACGGTGCCACACAGTTACCGGATACGATTGCGCCATCCATGATCTCTGTCGGATACATAAATGTCGGTACGATCTGTTTTGCATCCACTCCATAATAATAAGTATCATGCAGCAATCCTTGTGACTGAAGCATATGTACATATCCGATCTTCGGAAGATCCGGGTATTGCTGTGCTTGTTCCAGAATTGGCTTTGTCTCATACACTTCCAATGTGTCCGGTTCGATATTTCTTGCAAGTTCGCCGAGATATGCTGCAACTTTGAGGCCTGCCATACGTCCCGCACGCTCATAAACATGTGTTTCCAGACCTTCTTTTGGTTCGATCACCACGCACACATTGAGTGTTTTTGAAAACGGGCAATAATCTGCTGCCGGTCCGCTCATATCAATGACACCTTCCTGGAATCCTACGATTCGTCCCACTGTAACAACACAGCAACCGGATAATGCATGTGTTCTTCCACTTCCAACCTGTGGAAACACTTTTCCGATCACACCTGGGAAAATCTCACCGCCACTGACTTTTACACGTGGTTCGATTACGTCTTTTACCGGCGTGATTCTTGTCTTCTCACCCGGTTTTGCAAGTTCCAGATGGCAGCCAATCAATTTGTCATCTTCCAACACAAGGCGTTCTACTTCTTCCTTATTGATAGAAAGCACATGATCATCCACGCAGGACTTGTCACCAAACCGGATATCCCTGATCTCAATTTTACCTAACTCCAGTTTCATACTTCCTTCCCTCCTCATTCTGCTTTACTTTAAAGCTATTTTTATCTCTGTTATAAATACCTTGCTATCGTCTCTGCACTGTCTGCTGCGCTAAACGATCCTTGGCATAACATTCTGAACTATGGATAAATCAATGGTCTTGAAATCATCCTCTACTTTTTTGGGGTAGGAAGCCGGGGACGGTGCTATCTCCTGCCAGCGTCTGTATACTTCCAGACATTTTTCAATCAACAGGATTGCTTTCATCGCATCTTCCCCGCTTCCCGGGTATACAATTACAGACCGATATGGCGTCTGATTCGGTTTCAGGCTCGATGCCTGCGGATGTGTCAGCAGAATATGGCGGTCATAAACCATATCCCGCGTTGCGATCAGAACTTCTTCATACGTCTGTTTTAAAATAACTTGCATCTCATCTTTGTATGCTTCAAACACGCGGTCATTATTCGTAATTATGATTGCTTTCTCTCGTTCGTACATACGCTTTTCCTCTGTAGATATCTATATTACAAGGTATCATTTTTATAAAAATTGTTAGAACAAAGTGCCCTCTGTTCCGCCTTTATATTGTTTTATTCGGTGTGTTTGTATTATAATGTTTTTCTATAAATATAATCTTTCATTTGCTTTTTCTATCAAATTCAATGTAGCACAATCTTTATGTAGTTTCAATGGATTTTCTTAACATTTTGTTATTTTTTTATCTATTTTTACCATAAAATTATTCAAGCAAAAGTGCCGCAGGCACAACGGGCTCGCCTGTTTTGGTCCTCTGGTAGAAATAAATAAAAAAAGTCCTTGACAGAAACTAAAATAATTTCTGTCAAGGACGAGTTCTGCATTGGAAAAAAATATATATCCGGCTTATACCACCCGCGGTGCCGCCTTGATTCACAGCATGACCTGTGCGCGCATGAATGCTTTGATCTCCGCTTCATTGGTTTAGTATGTTAAATTGTTTTTTATAATCTAGCGCAACATCATTCTGTTGTCAAACTATTTTTATTAAATGTGCCGCACTAAATGCGTCGCACGCTGATAACTAGTCAATCAGGTCATTCTGATATCTGGATAAATGCTCGTACGGCAGAATCTGACGTCCCCTGTACAGACCACAGCCGTCGTTAATCAGACTGTTGTTCACTGCTGCGAACATATTGACATCCAGGTCTTTTAACTCCAGATTGACAAGCCGTTTTCCACGCTCATATGCTTCATCAAAATACAGGTTCTCGCCCTCCGGAATAACTTTCCTCCTTGTTCGCTCCTGCTCCTGCTTCTTCTCGTAAGCCTTATGATTTGCCGCACCAATCTCTGCAATATCGTCCATTGTCTTCGTCCGAAGCTGCACTTCCATATAGCTTCGTGAACTGTTATCGTAAAATGTAATATGAAGAGACTGGTATCCACTCTCAATATGATTAGAAATATAATCTCTGTAATACGGGCGGACATTATCATGAAGCTGCTCTGACTTACTCTCCAGCACGCCTCTTGCCGACTCTGCCGAAAATCCCTGTGCTTCCAGAAATCCCGGCAACACATTGGCAATCTGATACAGATACTCGATCTCTTCCTTCTCCCATTCTGCTTCATTTTTTACGTTGCATTTCGGAAGAGAAACTACGATCCGATATGCAATAAAATCACGGAAACAGTTTAATTTTTCTTTTAATTCGGAAATGGTCGGATAGCGCCCGTATTTCTCGTAACATTCATAGACACATTCCACGATATAACCATTGAATTTCTCTTCCGCACGGAGCAGTGATTTGATCCTGCCTTTGAATGTAAATGCAAGAAACGGATATTCCTTTGCCATATATTTGTAAAATTCACGGATCTTCTGTGACTGTGCTGTCAGGAAGTCGTTGTGTTCCAGCATTTCCTGAATCTGGATCAGAAAATTACTGTGGATCAGATCGATCTCATTGCCGGTACGTTTTGCTTCTTTTCTAAGATCTACGATATATTTGTGTAAAATCTTAAAGACTGTATTTCCGGAATATAAATAATCGTTTAATGTTATCATTCGCATCACCTCTTAAACTTATTTCATTATAACAGATGAGCATATGTGTTGCAGTACAATCTTTCTGTAATTTAAGCGTTCAAAAAGAAAGGGCACCACACGAATTTCGTGTAATACCCTTTGAAACGGATTAACTACTATAAAATGTCACTGCAGCATATATTTCTTCAATTGCCGCCGATTGGCAATTCCCAGCTTTTTGTAAACCGCTTTTAGCGTCCGGTTAAGCTGATTCTGTTCAATTCCCATATGTTCGGCAATCTCCACATTCATCCAGCCTCTGTTTGCCAGCATAGCTACTACAAATTCTTCTTTCGTAAGTACACTGAGTTTCCCGCCGACTGCTTTTGCTCCTTCTCCTTTGCTTCTAAGGCCATGCCATTTCTGCCATCCGTAACTGAAACGTTCCATGATCCGGAATATCCGGTCGAATTCTTCCGGCGACTCTTCTTTTATATATTGTTCCACCAGCCCCTGTAAAAGTCCATGATGTTCACCGATTCCTTCCAGCAGTCCATCCGGCTCTGCCAGTTCCCATGCTGCCCGAAAATGCTCTTCGGCTTCTTTCGTTTTCTTCATACTGACAGCGTCCATCGCTGCCACAAGGTGAAGATATATAAACGAAACCGGATATAACTGCGGGCTGAATGCAAGCCCTGTCTCTACGATTCCGCGGGAGCGCTCATACTCTCCCTTCTGATAAGCATCATATGCGATAAAGTAACATCCCCATAACCGCAATCCTTTTGGAAGATCTGTTAGATATTCAAAGATCAGAGGTGCTTCCCAGTCTTCGATATGAAGCAGCACTTTTGCCACACTTCCGGCAAATGCCGCATATGCTCTCTCTTTGCGATCTTCTGAATGAAGCAGCACATCAGCCGTCACTTTCATAACATGTGCACCTGCTTTTGCTGCCTCTACTCCTCCTACCGAAAAATCAGAAAAAATATAGATCAGACATGCCGACATTCTGAATACAAGATCTTCATCCTGCAGATACTTCTCGGAAATTTCTGCCGCCTTCTCACTTTCTCCCCGAAAATAATAAAATTCCGCACGTGCCATTTCCCTGTGTGCAGAATCTTCCAGATTGTCAATGAGAGTTCTTGCTTCACCCGGAACATAGGATGTTCCCATAAACCATAACTTATGTTCCATAATACTTCATCTTCTTTCTGTCTTAATTTTTCACCTTATTTTAAATTTACTCTCTTTTAAATATAATTTTAATTTTCCGCTTTTATGCTTATTTCGGGGCAGATCCCTTTACTGACACTTCATATAATACCAGCAGATTGCTACCTGTTTTGGTTTCCTTGGTATAATAATATTGCATTTTTACATCCCTTGCAATAAAATATAAAAAACGACTTGTTTTCTTTAAAATTTCACTTGCCTTTTATGAACTGGAATCTGCATTTTGGGAAGGGAATTCTATGAATATTGAAAAATATACCATTTGCAGTGCTGCAATTTTATTAGAATATTATGACAACAAAATCCAGTCATTTCTTGAAAACTGCCACGATGATATTCTGTGGCTTGGACCAGCGCATGATCAGATGATCCGCGGAAAAGATACTCTGATAGATGCATTTCAGAAAGAAAAACATGAACTACGTTTTACTGTTTCAAATCTCGTTGTCTATCCGCTCGACACAGGCAGTCCTTCTACTCTGGACGTGCTTCTTACTTTTCAGTTGGATACTTTCTGGCCGGATGGCAATTCAAATCGCGTCCATCAAAGAATTTCTATGCTATGGGCTATGCAAAATAATATCCCACGCATCCGGCTTTGCCACATTTCCAATGCGATTGCCTATGATCCGCGGGATACTATCTATCCTGTTCATTATGCTGAAACCTATAAATCCATGGTTCTATCCGGGCAGATAAAGCGCAGAAGAGTTACTTTTCATGGAAAAGACCGCTCCATGATTTATCTGAAACCGGATCTGATTCTGTATGTAGAATCCTGTGGTTCTCATACTCTGCTGCACACTTCGACGCAGACATTTGAATGTGTTGAACGTCTGTCCGCTCTATGCAAACGCTGTGAACCGGAACTGATCCGCTGTCACGAAAGTTATCTGGTGAACCTGACTTACGTCGCCAGTATCCAGCGGTTCTCCTTTACACTTACCAATGGGATCTCTATTCCGATACCTGAGAAACGATACACGCATATAAAAAAGCTGCTGGCTAATTTTTCTTCTTCCCCGGAAATGAAAGAATAATAACTGCACCGATGATTCCTGCAAATCCTAAAAGATCCATGAATTCAAAGGAAACGCCCATAAATAATACGGATGCCAGTGTTGCTGTCAGTGGTTCTACCGATGCAAATAGACTCGCCCTTGTTCCGCCGATCAGACGCAGCCCTTCCATGTAGCATCCGAAAGAAAGCACGGTCCCCATGATGATTACGACCGTTACGCACAGAAATGTCTGCCAGTCCCATATAATCTGCGCCGTGGTTGTCCACGGTCTTACAATTGGAATCAGTCCGATTCCGCTGATTAACATACCCCAGCCAACGATCGCAAATGTTCCGTATTCGTTCATCAGATTACCCGGAACCAGATTATAAAATACGGTTGCAAGCGCAGATGCAAGTCCAAGAAACAGAGTTGTTTTGGACACTGCAAGCTGTGTCAGATCTCCGTGCGTTGCGATCAGTATGACTCCGCCAAAAGCAAGAACCAGTGCAATACGCTCTGATACTTCCGGCAATTTCCGGTTGACAAGCGATGTGTACAGCATGATGATAACCGGTGCCACATACTGCAATACTGTTGCGATACCTGCATTTGAATCATCTACTGCCATATAATATGTCATCTGGCAGGCCGCAATACCGATCATACCATACAACATCATCCGAATCACATGTCTTGGATTCTTCCATATGCGGAAAGTATCTTTTTTCTGTTTTGCAACTACTGTGGACAGAAGGATCAATCCCGCTATGATCAGGCGCACATTTACCAGCCACTGTGGTGTCATCCCTCTGTGTTCAAATGAATATTTTCCAAAAACTCCTGCAAGCCCCCAAAAGACACCGCCTAATATTGTCAAAGCGGTGCCTCTCATCTTCTCACGGCGTTCAAATCGTTCCGTAAGTTCTGTATATTCCATTTTTCATCCTCATTCTCTCATTGTACTCTTATCTGTTCAGATATTTATCCTACTTGCCAGTGTAGCATATTTTTTAAAAGATTCCTATAGACCATCTGATCTTTCCCTTGATGTTTTTTATCTTCACAGTGCCAATTTCTCTGGAATCCCTGGAAACCTCTCGGTTATCACCGAGCACAAAAACCTGCTTATCTTCTACCGTCAGCGGGTAGGTGATCTTATCAGACTTTGCTTCCGTCTTACCGACTGCCTGCGGTGTCGTAACTTCTTCTCCGTTGACATAGATCTTTTCACGGTCAATATTAACGGTATCCCCTGCTACAGCAATCACTCTCTTCACATATACATCCCCGTTCGGCATATCGAGCGCCACAATGTCTCCGGCTTTGTATTCGCTGTTATGTCTCTCATAAATAACTACATTCTTGTCATGCAGTGTCGGATACATCGATTCTCCGTCAACTGTCGATATCCCCATAAAAAAATGGAAAAGACCTATGATAACAACAAAAACGAGCAGGAACTGCATTATCACAATCAGTCGTTGTTTCCGGCGTTCTTTTGCTTTTTTCTTCTTCATGACCGGATCTACATCTTCCAGCACTTTTTGCTTAATACTCTCTATCTCCATTTTGTAAAACCTTCTTCCTGTTTCTTTTACCTTCCTTATTATAACGATTTTACCCTTATATCTCAACACCCAATCTATGTGCAAATCTGTGACTGTCGAAATATGGTATTCCCTTATTATTTGTGATATAATATACAAATGATATCAGAGAAATACATTCATATATCATTACATAAACTTAGTTCTGCAGATATATGAGCGTAAAACTCGGACAAGAAGTAACACACGGGGATTTTCAGCCTGAAACTATAGACATAAGCAACACCCGTCAATGGACCTGAATTGAACGGAGGATTCACAATTATGAAAAAGTACACGTCATTCAAGGTTCTCCAGCTTGCAATACTGGCGATCCTTACCATCTTAAGTCTGTTTCTCCTTCTGAAACCAGAAGTGAAACAGTTCGTATTTTCATCCCGCCCTGCCACGATTTTGTTTTTTGTCGTATGGGTACTGTTATTGGTCAGCTTTATTTTCCTGCTGATCGATTTTAACCTTATCTCAACAATTAAACTGAACTATCATAACTTATACGGTGTCGCTTATTCCGATCCGATATCCGGTATGCCAAACCGTTTCAGCTGTGATACAGTCATTGAGAAATATTACGACGAGAAACTTCCGGAGAACATCGGCTGTATTATGATCGATCTTTCCAATCTTTCAGAGATTAATAACCTTTACACACATGCTACCGGCAACCGTCTGTTGAAAGATTTTTCCAATATTCTTTCCACTGCGGCAACGTCTTTATGTTTTGTCGGTCGCAACGGTGGTAATAAGTTTCTTGCAATCTTTGAAGACTGTACCGAGGAAAATATAGATCTTTTTATCCAGCGCATTGAAAACCGGGTTGCCCAGCACAATCAGGCACCGGATTCTATTGCCATTGAATATCACACCGGTATCGCACTGAATCGTAATGAACATCTGGATCAGATTACCCGGCTGATCGCACTTGCAAACAAACGTATATCCAGATCAACGAATGTACAAAGGAGTTAGACGCATGGAACTTGATTATGATTACATTGCAAAACTGGTACGCAAAACGCAGGAAGGAGACAGCGATGCATTTGCAGAATTATATACTGCTACTTATCAGTCGCAGTACCGTTTTGCCTATCAATATGTAAAAGATCCTTATCTTGCACAGGACATCCTGCAGGAAGTTTACATTTTAGTATTAAAGAATCTGGACACACTGAAGAATCCGCGTCTCTTTGTATCCTGGTTGCACCAGATCACATTCCGGATCTGTTTTGACACTTGGCAGAAAAGGAAACGGCAGGAACAGGAACTGGATTATATATCCTCCGGTCAGACATCTGATTTTTCAGAATCTTTCTCGGATATCATGACGAATCCGGAGAAGCATATTCTGAAAAAAGATGCAAAAGCACGGCTGATGCAGGCGAGCCAGTCACTGCCTCCACAATATTCGCAGGCGATCATCATGCGCTATTACAATAATATGAGCATCGAAGATATTGCCGTTGCGATGGATTACAGCCGGAGTACTGTCAAACGGCGTTTGCGCAAAGGGCGCAAACTTCTGGAAAACATGCTCCACGAAGAAAAAGGAGGGATTTGTTTTGAATAAAGATTATACTTCTGAGTTAGACCTTCACGCATCTTCTTTTGACAATACAGACATTCCTGCTTTGGATTCGAAGACTGCGAACCAGCTTCTGAACAACGTTTTTAACGCATGCGACATGGAACCGAGCACAATTCCGGTCGAAGTTCTGAAAGACTGGGGCAATTACAAGAAAACGACCTTTGGTTTCGGACGGACGCTGGCCTATCTGTGCACACTGCTTCTGATCTTAATGCCGCTTTTATTCATTAAGCCAACGATTATTGCAGAACGTACCAAAGTAGACTCTGCACAGTCCGCTGTTTACAATATCCGGGTAAAGACACTGCTCCCGATCCGGGAAGTTACCGCTGACCTGGATGGACATCCGGTCGCTTTAACGAAGAAAGATACGCATACTTATACTGCGGAAGTTACTTCTAACGGAACACTGACAATCCATGCAGAAGGCATGAACGCACAGACTTCCTTACGTAGTTACAAAGTTTCCAGTCTGGATACCGAGAAACCGAAACTTCTGGACTCCTACTCCCGTCACGGAGTTGTATATCTGGACGTATCCGACACATATTCCGGTATCAACTACGATGCGATTTCCGGTCTTGTCCCGAAGAGTATCAACAAGAAAACCGGTACTATTTCTTTTATGATACCGAAGCAACCGACAACTATTAAGATTCCGGATAATGCCGGTAATGAACTGGAATTGTTGCTCTCTCCGGTTAAGAAATAACGTACATTTAAAAAAGGAGAATCCCGATATGACTATGAAAAAGACATCACATGCTTTGCCTGTTATATTACTTATCGGGATTCTTCTTTTTGTATTATCCGGCTGTTCGTCTTCCCATTCAAATGAAGCCGATCATTCCGGGCCAAAGCGTGATTCCACGCCAAAAGTATTATCTCCGTCTGCCCCCGGCAAAAAAGTTTACAAAAATAACAGTGCATCCATCGATGCGTCACATATTTCCGAAGGATATATCATGGTAAAATATACCGGTGGCAAATCCAAAGTAAAATTACAGATTGCCGGACCGGATCAGGCAAATTATACTTATCTTCTGAGTAAAGACGCCGGTTATATGGCATTTCCACTCAATGCCGGAAATGGCAGTTATTCACTCAGTATTCTGGAAAATGTAAGCGGAGATTCTTATGCAATCGCTCTGGAGCAGACCATTTCCGCAAAGATCAAGGATAGGTTTCTTCCTTTCCTCTACCCGAACCAGTATGTCTGGTTCACTGCGAAATCAAATGCAGTAAAAAAAGGGCAGAAACTTGCGGAAAATACATGGACGGATCTGGAAGTCGTACAGAATGTTTATAACTATGTGGTGAAACATGTCGCTTACGATAACGCCAAAGCTGAAAACGTTTCTTACGGATATATTCCAAATGTAGATGAAACTTTGAAAACCGGCAAAGGCATCTGTTTCGATTATGCAGCTCTTATGACTTCCATGCTGCGTTCCCAGCGGATTCCGACCAAACTGGAAGTCGGTTATGCCGGTGAAACTTACCACGCCTGGATCAGCACTTATGTAGATGACAAAGGCTGGGTGGATGATATCATCAAATTTGACGGAAAAGACTGGCAACTTATGGATCCAACACTTGCCGCCAGCAACGACAAAGAGTCCGTCAAGAAATATGTAAATGACAAAAATCATTACGTTGTGAAATTCAACTATTAAATACAATGATCGGGTTATGATATACCAGGCATACAAAACTGCTGTAACCCGGAAAGGAGTAATTATGACCGAGACACACACGCCTCTCTCTAATGCCGAGACCGCGGCATTCTGTTCGCAGATTGCTATGATCCTGCGATCCGGTATTTCTTCTATAGAGGGAATTTCTATCATGCTGGAAGATACAACCGAACCAGAAGAGAAGAGATTACTGGAAAGCATCAACACCATGCTTCTGAATACCGGTTCCCTGCACCTTGCACTAGAAGATACACACGCATTTCCGGACTATATGATCCAGATGGTACAGATTGGGGAACAGGCAGGAAAACTGGATGAAGTTATGACTTCCCTTGCGGACTATTATGAGAAAGAAGCTGCGCTAAACCAGACGATCCACAATGCAGTTACCTATCCTTTACTTATGATCTTTATGATGATCCTCGTCATCCTTGTACTGGTGACAAGAGTTATGCCGATCTTCAATCAGGTATTTGCCCAGCTCGGCAGAGAAATGAGCGGATTATCACTGGGTATCCTGCGATTTGGTCAGTTCTTAAACGCACACATCGTCGTTTGCGGCATTGTCCTTGTACTGCTTGCTGCCGGCGCTGCTTACCTGTTCTGGACAAAACGTGGACACCAGCTGCTCCTTGGATTTATGGGAAAACTTCACGGCGGCCGTTCTCTTCAGGATCAAATCGGCGCATGTCGTTTTGCAAGTGGTATGGCACTGACTTTAAGCAGCGGACTGACACCTGCGGAATGTCTGAAACTCTCCATTCCACTTATCAAGAAAGGAGCTTTCCGCACCCGTCTGGAAGCCTGCTCCGAAGCAGTTACAAATGGCGAAGATCTGTGCGAAACACTTCTTTCCAATCACATTTTCTCAGGAATTTATGCCAAAATGGCATCCATCGGTTCTAAGACCGGTGTGTTGGAAGAAGTGATGAACAAGATCGCCGGACAGTACGAAGAAGAGATCGATAACCGGCTCTCCAGAATGATCACTGCGATCGAACCGACACTTGTCATCATTCTGTCCGTGATCGTCGGCATCATTCTTCTGTCTGTCATGCTACCACTCATCAGCATCATGGCAACATTATAATACCTGGTTTCTTAACATGAATAAGAAATCTGTTCCCCGGTAATTGATACATCAAGATAGAAAGGAACGACTAAAGATGTCCCGTCGTTTTATTAAAAACCGGCAAACTTCATATTTGCGGAATGTTCTGATTTCCATCGCTTTATTTCTTGCTGTCTTTGGATTTTTCTCATACGGAATCGTATCCGTCCAGAAAGACATGGAGAAAAACGAGATGGAAACGCTGCAGTCTGCCGTTACCCGCGATGTCACCCGCTGTTATGCGCAGGAAGGAACTTATCCGGAGAGTCTGGCATATTTGAAAAAACATTATGGCCTGACTTATGACTCTTCCAAATATTTTGTGGATTACCAGCCATTGGGCGCCAATATTATGCCTGACGTTACGATCATCCGGAAAGGAGGCGGAAACTAATGCGTTTTGAACGTTCGAGAAAACATATGATAGACTTTATATTTCCGCTGACACTTTTACTTGTATTTGCGGTTTCCGCACTGATCGTACTGCTTCTGTCTGCACGTATTTACGCCGCACAGACGGAGCAGGCAGATAAAAATTACCAGACTACCACACCACTTTCCTATATTACGGAAAAATTTCGCGCAAATGACACATACGGCGTTGTATCTGTCGAGAAACGTGAAGGCAGGGAATGTCTTGCTTTCCACATGCCGGCTGATACTTCTGCTGATAATAACGAAAATACAGATACTACCGGCTATACAACATATCTCTATACAGATGGCGGGTGGCTGAAAGAACTGGTCGTACGAGATGACGCTGACGCTTCTCTTAAAGCTGGAAAGAAAGTGATCGAAGCCCGTGATCTGACCGTCACACGAAAGAAAAACGGACTGTACCGCATTATGATAACCGAAAAAAATGGCACACAAGTCAGCCGCCTGCTTGCAGAAAGGAGCCATTCATGAAACAACAGAATCACAAGCGCTCCGGCATCTTCCTGCTGGAAATTATGATCGCCATACTGTTTTTTGCACTGACCGGTGCTGTATGCCTGCGCACTTTCGTCAAAGCACATACACTGAGTACACAGGCTACCGAGACGGAACAGGCGCTTTCCCGCCTGGAAGATGTTGCCGGGCTTTTAAATACAATAGACGCGGCAGAGTTAAAAGATGAAAAGACATTTTCAGAGACTCTTGAAAGTGAATTTCCGGCCTGTGAAATGGATGGCAGAAACGCTGTTATTTATTATGATACAGACTGGAAAGCCTGCCTGCCGGAAAAAGCATTCTACCAGATTCAGTTACAGACAACAGATAAAGAAGATTCCATGTGCCATTTTCAGATCAAAGCTCTGCGCCTCGCAGAAGGCACTGCCAGTATATCTTCCAGTAAATCTTCTGAGAAACAGTCAGGCAGGGCAGCTTCTGAAATTACACATTTAACACTAAAGCGCTACGCAAAGGATTGATGATTATGAATACATCAGGTTCAAAACAGAAAAATTTTCCAATTACAAATATCGGATCGGTCACTCTGCTGATGATCTTCATTGTATTGTGTATGATCACCTTTGCAGCGCTGTCACTTTCCAGTGCCGCTTCGGATTATCAGACCGCCCGGAAATCCGCCACTCATGCGCAGGAGTATTACAAAGCATCAGGTCGTGCGGAAGAGACTCTTGCAAAAATCGATCAGGTACTTAAAAACTGTTACCTTCAGACTTCCGATATTGCCGGATATTACAAAAATATCGAACAGCATTATAAAAACAATTCGGATATTACTTTAAAGAGAACTTCGGATTCCCTTACATTGACTTATCAGACGAAGATCAATGATAAACAGGCATTGCAGACACGCCTGCTGATTCTGCATCCGTCTGAGCAGACAGACAAACGCAGCCTCTCCTCTGCAAAAACTGCAACTCCTGATCTGTACCGCATCACTGGCTGGCAGACACTTTCAACTGCAGACTGGAACGGAGACAATTCTTTGAACTTACTTAAAAAATAAAAAGGAGACTTTTATTTATGATAACACTCGCTTCACAATTACTTGAAAAAACGGTAAGCTCCAACGCTTCCGATGTTTTTATCGTTGCCGGGCTTCCGGTTTCCATGCGGTTAAATGGCATCATTGTACATGAGGATGAAGAACGCCTGAAACCGAATGACACTGCCGAGATTATTAAACAGATTTACCAGATGGCAAATGAGCGCGACATGCAGACACTTCTTGCTACCGGAGATGATGATTTTTCATTTTCCATTCCGGGACTTTCCCGTTTCCGTGTCAGTGCCTTCAAACAGAGAGGTTCTCTATCCGCCGTCATCCGGGTGATCTCGTTCTCTCTGCCGGATGCAAAGGAGCAGGGAATTCCTCAGCAGATCATTGATTTTGCCGACTTTTCCAAAGGTCTGGTACTCGTCACCGGTCCTGCCGGAAGCGGTAAATCTACAACACTTGCCTGCGTGATCGACCACATCAACCAGACACGCCATGAACACATTATCACACTGGAAGATCCACTGGAATTTCTTCACCGCCACAATAAGAGTATCGTCAGCCAGCGCGAGATTTCTGTCGATACCGTCAGCTATGTAACAGCGTTGCGTGCGTCTCTGCGCCAGAGCCCGGATGTCATTCTCCTTGGCGAAATGCGTGATTTCGAGACGATACAGGTTGCCATGACGGCTGCCGAGACCGGACACCTGATTTTCTCAACTTTACATACGATCGGTGCCGCCAATACGATCGACCGTATCATCGATGTATTCCCGCCGAACCAGCAACGACAGATTGCAGTCCAGTTATACATGGTTCTGCAGGCTGTTATCTCACAGCAGCTTGTCACTACTATTGACGGACACCAAGTTCCGGCATTTGAAATTATGACGGTAACACCTGCCATCCGCAATATGATCCGTGATAATAAAATCCCGCAGATTGATGGTATGATCTATTCTTCCGCCACACCGGAACTGGTTTCCATGGATGCGAGCCTCTTGAAACTTTATAAGGATGGTACGATCTCCAAGGATACTGCGCTGACTTATGCGACGAATCCGGAGATGTTGAAGCGGAGGTTATAATAATAACAAGGCAGGTCAAATTGACCTGCCTTATCTATTCTCTCTGTTCACTTTTTTTAGTATTTTGTAAATCCGATTTTCTTCATGGAATAGCCGTATTTTCCTAAAAGTTTATCGTAGTATTTGAATGCTGTTTTTGTATAGCTGACTGCTTTTGTCCAGTCTTTTTCACGAGGCTTTCCGCTGTACTCCAGTTCATCATCACTTTCGCTCATCAGATCACCTTCCAGACATTTTGTCAAATTCATTCCCTTACGGTTTCCATCGTAAGATTTGTCAAGCTTTCCTAAAATAAAGATAACATAATCTTCCTTAAGTTTCATATCAATTATTTGTAATTCCCCTGCTTTATCTTTTACGATATCCATCGTGATTGCTGTACCTGTCATCTTGTCCGCTTTTTCGTTCATGTCTATATAACTGAATTCCATCTGCCATTTTTTGGGATATGCAATAATATTAATATCTTTTTCATTATTTTTTCCTTGTTTAGAAGTCATGGAAAGCATGTACATTCCATCGCCCTGATTTTTTCCTTTTTCTCTTACCAGATCATACAGCTTTCTCGCACGGTAATTTTCCTTTGTGACAACTGCCACTTTACATTTTAATTTCTTACCTTTTACTTTTGCAGTAATTGTACATTTGCCAAGTTTTACCGCTTTTACTGTTCCTTTGGAACTGACCTTTGCAATTTTCTTATTGCTGCTGAACCATTTGACTTTGGCACTTGTATTCTTCACTTTCAGTTTCGTACTCTGTCCCGGATACATTGCAGCACTTGTCTTGCTGAGTTTTGGTTTAACGGCTGCTTTTGCTTCCCCACTCCAGCCACCAAATGCAAGCGTCACCGCCATTGCAATCACCAGTAACCCTGCCGACAGACGTTTCCATACGTTTCTTCTGTTTTCTTTCATGCCTTCTTCCTCCCAATTTGTTTTTTATCTCTACATTAAGAAAAGCCTTCTAATCACACAACTTTTCTTAGAAAGAGCATCTTAGTATCTCTGCTTTGTGACAACCTGCACACGACACTTTAATGTCTTACCCTTGACTTTCGCGGAAATCAGACATCTGCCGGTTCTGACCGCACGCACCATTCCTCTTGGGCTGACCTGCGCAACCTTCGTGTTGCTACTGGACCATTTGGCTCTTGCCCTCGTGTTATTCACGGCAAGTTTCTCATTCTGTCCTGCATACATATAGAGGCTGGTTGTATTCAGATTCGGTCTTGAAACACCCCTTGCCTTAACACCGATCCATCCACTCAGTGAAAATGTAACAGCCAGCGCAATTATCAGAATACCGGTTGCAAGCTGCTCCCACCAGGTCTTATTTCCTTTCCACATATTATTCCTCCATTTCTTACTACCCCATATAAAAATTATACTTTACTAAAGAAGCTTTCGTCAATTATTTTCAGACCATTATTTTCTTTTATTGTATTTTTTCAGTCTTTTTAAATGCAGGCATGCGAAAAATCTGTATCAGCAGCGGAATTACCATAATAAACCAGACCAGCGGCTCCGCGAGAATCACTCCTGTATAGCCAAGCCACGGCACCAGTGTAAAAGCAATGATAATTTTCCCAATCATTTCCAGAGAACTGGACACAAGCGGTGTTACATGATCGCCAAGTCCCTGCATCGCATTTCGCAAAATACAGATGATCGTTGTCACGAAATAAAAAATGGTATTGAATTTCAAATAGTTAGTCGCATTCAGAAGCACAATTTTATTGTGCGTTCCTGTTACGAGATAGACAAGGAAATCACCGATCGTATAACTTGCGACTGCAGACATAGCCGACCACATAAATGTATACAGAAGTGCCACTTTGATTCCCTGCTTTACACGGTCCATCTTGCCTGCGCCCATATTCTGACCGCAGTAGGTTGCCATCGTCTGCCCAAATACGCTGAACATGATCATAAACATTTCCGACAATTTTCTTGCTGCCGTGTGTGCAATAATAATTTCTTTTCCAAGCTGATTGATTGCCGTCTGCAAGGTCAGCGATCCGATATTGATAAGGGAACTCATAAATCCCATCGACAGACCGGCGCTTAACATTTCCTTTCGCATGGCCGGATTGACATGACAGAAGTCTTCCTTTGACAGGTGGAGAATTTCGTATTTGTGCATCATGTAAAACCAGCAGATGACAAATGCCAGCCCTTGTGCAAGAACGGTTGCGATTGCCGCACCTCTCACACCACTGTGCAGTACAACTACGAAAAATAAATCTCCGGCGATATTTAACGCGACCGATACTGCGAGAATGATGAGCGGTGTCACAGTGTCCCCGATGGCACGCAACGCTGCCGCACAGGCATCATATAAAAAGGTTGCAAGCAGCCCGGCTATGATAATAATAATGTAAGATCTTGCCATTGGCAGCAATTTTTCCGGTATATTTAAGAATTGCAGAATTTGTCGCAGAAATGCAAGTCCAAGCACAGTAAAGAATACCGAAATTCCTGTTCCAAGAACTAACGACTGGGCAAATGATTTCCGCATCTGTTCGATATCTCCGGCGCCGAATTTCTGTGCCGTGATAATGGCAAATCCATTTGACAATCCAAGCAGGAAACCGATAATCAGTCCACTTAACGTGCTCGTTGCTCCGACTGCTGCAAGTGCATTTCCTCCAAGAAAGGAGCCGACGATTCGTGTATCGGCAAGACTGTATGTCAATTGTAGTAAATTTCCTAAAAAAATCGGTACTGCAAATGTAAATACAAGTACCGATGGTTTTCCTTTTGTTAAATCTTTCATCTTACGCTTCTTACTCTCTTTCGCTCTTTGCTTTCACTTTAATTTTAGGTTCTGTTCTTCGGATATTTTCCGGTCTATTTTAGCACACCCTTTCTTCTCTGTAAAATACTTTTGACCCTAATGTCATGCTTTTGTGGTATGATAATTCCATGAAATACGAATTGCAACACAGATTGATAAGGAAATTAATTAACATGAAAGCACAAACATTATTAAAAGCAAAAAAATATACTGGGATTCTTCCCTTTCTCTCCGGCATCTGCTGGGGCGCTACAGGAATTTTTGTCCGAACTCTGGAAAATGCCGGAGTTGATAATTTCACGATCATCAGCTGCCGTATGCTTCTCGCAGCTCTCATTACAGGCATCTGTATGCTCATCTACAACCGCTCTCTGTTCCATGTAAACCTTAAGGATCTCTGGCTTTTTATTGCGAGCGGCATGATCGGAATGACGGCACTCAGCATTTTTTATAATATTTCGGTTTCCAGCAGTTCTCTGGCACTTGCGGCAGTTCTTCTTGCCATGTGTCCGGTTTTTGTACTGTTTCTGGCGGCAATGTTTTTCCATGAAAAAATCACAGGACGCAAAACCGGCTGCGTCATTCTGGCGCTCACCGGCTGCGTCCTGGTCAGTGGTGTATTTGAAAAAGGCGGACTTGCATGGTCTGTCCGCGGCATCGTCTGCGGTCTTCTCGCCTGCTTTTTCTATGCCTCATATAGCCTTGTCAGCAAACGCATGACACAGAAAAACTATCATTTCCTGACGATTACTTTTTATGGTACTTTATTTTCCGGACTGTCCATGCTTCCATTTTCAAATATGCATACTATCCGTGCTTTATGCACACCGGCTTATTTCTCCTATACCGGTGTCATGTTTGTACATGCGCTGATCTCCTCTGTCCTTCCGTATGCGCTTTTCTCGCTTTCCATGCGCTATATGGAAACCGGCAAAGCTTCCATCCTCGCATCCAGTGAGCCTGCTGCCGCTATGATTTTCGGCGCAGTGCTCTACTCCGAGACGCCAAGTCTGCTCTCCGTATTGGGGCTTTGCTTTACGATCGCAGCGGTCGTGCTATTGAATGTACCGGAAAAAGATGTGAAGTAATCCATATCTATTTCTTTATATTTTTGTATTCTATAAACCTACGATTTTATCATCAACCCGAAAGATTTACACAGGATGTTGTTGAGGGCATTCCCGTTTCAGAAATGTTGAATCGTTCCTTTTATGAAGTCTTTGAAAATGGAGATAAAAAATGGCTTGTTACTTATGCGGATGTGGCGTTAAACGGCAATAAACATATCCTGCGTGATTATAGTCCGGAAATCGACAAGACTCTGACCATCTACTGTTTTCAACCTGCTAGCGGATATTGTGCATGTGTATTGATTCCGTCTTAGCTTTCTTCTATTTGGCGCATGCGATTACAAAACATCAACAGAAAACTGCCCGATATTCAACTCATTATATATGATATTCTCCATTATATGAGTCATTTCCTGCCGACGTGAACCTATTCTTGCATTTCCAAGTCCAATATCTTCGCAGTAATATTTATTTGGCGAGTCAAAATAGGATTTCCCTTTTACATCATATCGCTTACCATAATTATCTTCTCACACCTGTCATATCCAAGCTGTGAACTGTTCAGGCACAACGTATAAT